>JRYK01000076.1_pt1 | contig 190950 bp, 165 predicted proteins | sample 235381 | NCBI WGS metagenome assembly JRYK01 (sample SAMN03074220, study PRJNA261476) | activated sludge metagenome | biome: Wastewater Treatment Plant; feature: Wastewater; material: Activated sludge; isolation source: activated biomass of a wastewaster treatment plant treating hydrocarbon... ... | reverse complement strand
GCCGGCGCCGCCGGCGGCGATCAACCGGCGAATTCCATCCGCCAGGGCCTGCCGCGCGACGTCCGTTCCCTGCCCCACGCCGGGAATTGGCCGCAATTCGACGTCGCGGCGGGCACGGCGAAACTGTTCCACAAGTCGCGCCGCCCGGCCGCGACCCGCGCTCGGATTGTAGATCACACAGTAGCTCGCCGAAATCACCGGGCTGATATACTGCGCCGCGGTCGGCACGGAGTGAAGGGAATAGGGAATGGGGAGTCGGGAATTGGGAATCGGGAGTCAGGATTGGGGAGTGGCGAATCGGCGATGGATGGCTTTCTGATTGTGGACAAGCCGCGTGGGATCACGTCTCGTGCGGTCGTGGATTGGGCCATCGGCTGGTTCGGCAAAGGGACTCGGATCGGCCATGCCGGGACGCTCGATCCTCTCGCCACCGGCGTGCTCGTGTTGGGCGTCGGCCGTGCGACGCGGCTGATCGACCTTGTTCAGGCCATGACCAAGACTTACGAGACAGAATTCACGCTGGGCGCGACCAGCGCGACGGATGACTCAGAGGGTCCAATCGCGCCCGTGCCCGATGCCGCGCCGCCGTCGCGCGACGTGATCGAGCGCCGGCTCGCCGNNAACTCGCGCTGCGAATCGACTGCGGCAAGGGAACGTACGTCCGCTCGATCGCGCGGGACCTTGGGCGATCGCTCGGCTGCGGCGGCTACGTGTCGCAGTTGCGGCGGACGCGGATCGGGCCGTTCGCCGTTGAAGGCGCAATTCCAGTCACGGCCGGGCCAGACGCGGCAATCGCGGCCCTGCTGCCGATGCGCGCGGCGGCCGCCGACCTCCCGAGCGTGACCTTGCCCGCAACGGAGCTCCAGCGGCTCTGTTCAGGTCAGACCGTCGCCCACTCCGGGCACGTCGATTCCGGCTTAATTGCCGTGCTCGATGGCGCGGGTGGACTGGCGGCGCTGGCTCGAGCGGCGCCGGGCGTGCTGGCGCCGGAGCGCGTCATCGTCCCGTCGTGATCGCCGAATCTCGCCGCGCCTCATTGGCGCTGGCCGAATTGAATGCGATAATCCTCATATCCTGCCGCAATGCGCTCGATGCAAAGGATGGACATGGCCGACGGCATCATATTCGATCCTCTCAGTCTGGCGGACGTTCGCAATAATCCCGACCGGCTGAGCCAGGCCCAGCGAATCGCCCTGGTTCGAGCGGAACAGCGGCGCACCTGGAGCGGCGGTCAGCGCACGACCGTGGAAGAGTTGATCCGGCGCTACCCGGCCTTGCAGGGCGACACGGAAGCGATCATCGACCTGGCTTACAACGAGTACGTCCTGCGGTCCGAGCATGGCGAAACGGTCGATCCCGACGAGTACCTCCGCCGGTTCCCGAATCACGCCGAAGCATTGCGGCGGCAACTGGCCCTGCACCAGGCGCTCGAGCAGATGACATTTCAGTCGCTGAGCGACACGCAGAATAACGCGGATCCCAAGGCGACGATGGCCGCCGGCGCGCCGGTTTTCGATTCGTTGCCGGCCACGCAGCCGCCAAGCCAGCCGGCCGCTCGGCAACCCAACGCGCCTGCGACGATCGTCGCCGAGGCGGCCGAAGCGTTCCAGACGTTGATGCAGGCGCCGGAGCCGGCGCCGCCGGCCGCGGCCCCTCCGGGCGCCGAGCCGCTCGGCGACGACGTCAGTTCCGTCACCGTGCCGGGATACGAGATTCTGTCCGAGCTGGGTCGCGGCGGCATGGGCGTTGTCTTCAAGGCCCGCCAGCGCCGGCTGGACCGCATCGTCGCGCTCAAGATGATCCTCAGCGGCGAGTTCGCCAGCAAGACCGACCGCGAGCGCTTCCGCGACGAGGCGGTGAAGCTCGCGCGGGTGCAGCACCCCAACATTGTCCAGATTTACGAAGTCGGCGAGCACGACGGTCGGCCGTACTTCGCGATGGAGTATCTCGACGGCGGCAGCCTGGCGCGCGAAATCGCTGCCCAGCCCTTGTCGCCGAAGATCGCGGCCCGGCTGATTCTGAGCCTCGCCAACGCGATGGCCGCCGCTCACGACAAGGGCATCGTCCACCGCGACCTGAAGCCGGGCAACATTCTGCTCAGCGCCGGGGGGCTGCGCGCCGCGTCGGAACAGGGTGTGTCGCTGCAACTGAATGCGACCAGTATCTCCGGCGTCGATCAGATTCGCGGTCCGATGGCCAAGATCACCGACTTCGGCCTGGCCAAGGGGATGACCGGCGAAGAATCGCGCACGGTATCCGGCGCGGTGCTGGGCACGCCGAGTTACATGGCGCCCGAGCAGGCGCAGGGAAAATCGAAATCGGTCGGCCCCGCCGCCGACATTTACGCGCTGGGCGCGATTCTGTTTGAGTGTCTGACCGGCCGGCCGCCGTTCCTGGCGCCCAACGTCATCGACACGATTTACCAGGTCGTCCACGAAGAGCCCGTGAAGCCGTCGGCACTGAATCCCAAGCTGCCGCGCGACCTCGAGACGATTTGCCTGAAGTGTCTCGAAAAGGAACCGAGCAAGCGCTATCTTTCCGCCAAGCTGCTCGCCGAGGACCTGGAGGCGTTTCTCGACAATCGGCCAATCCGCGCTCGGCCAGTCGGATTAATGGAGCGGGCGTGGAAGTGGGCCAAGCGGCGCCCGGCGGCCGCGGCGCTGATCGGCACGATTGTGGTCGGATTGGTCGGGGCGATCGCTGCGGGCGTCGTGGTCAATGAGCGCCTGCGCACTCAGCGCAATGAGGCCATCAAGGCGCGGCAGGAAGAAGAACAGGCGCGCAAGGAGGCAGTCGCCGCCAAGCTCAAAGCCGAGGAATCCGAGAAAGCCGAACGCCAAGCCAAGGAACAGACGCAAGGATTGCTCGTCCAGGTGCAGAAGGAAAAGGACACCGCGGAATCGGAACGGCGCAAAGCCGAAATCGCCAAAGCCCAGGCCGAAGAGAACGAGCGCAAGGCGATCGCCGCTCAGAAGAAGGCCGACGACAACTTCCAACTGGCGGAGAATCGCTTCCGCCTGACGAAGAAGGCGGTGGACACGTACTTCACGCAAGTGAGCATCAACGATCGGCTCGACGAGCCTGGAATGGAATCGCTGCGCAAGTATCTGCTCCGGCTGGCGGGAGACTACTACGCGGACTTCATCAAGGAGCGCACCAACGACATCGGGCTGCAGAAAGAAGCGGCCCGAGCCGTGGCCCGCCTGGCGCAGATCACGGCCATGGAATCGGTGGCCGAGGCGATCGCACAGTATCGCGAGGCGCTGACGCGATTGACGGCGCTCGCCAAGGTCGATCCGGCCGACGCCCAATTGCGCGACGACATCGCGACGACCAACTACGAGCTCGCCGTGCAGCTTCGCAAGGCCAAGATGCACGCCGAGGCGATTGAGACGGCGCGCACCGCCGTCGACCAGTGGCGCGCCATTCTCTGCGCCGTTGACCCGGCCAACAAGGAGCCATTCGATCGCGCCCGAGCCGGGCTGGCCCGAAGCTGGGACGGCCTCGGGGGAGCGCTTTACGCCGTGCGCGACTACGACGGCGCCGCGCAGGCCTACGACGAAGCCTTGCGGATTCGCGAGTCGCTCGCCGCCGAGGACCTCGACAACGAAACCGCCCTGCGCGACAAGGCCGTGACGCTCGACAACATCGCCAACCTCGCCGCCGACCGCGACGACTTCCCCGTCGCCGAAGCGGCCCGAAATCAGGTGCACGAGATCTTCCTTGATCTGGTCAGCAAGAATCCGAAGCGCGCGAAATACCGCAACGACCTGGCGCGGAACGAATTGAACCTGGGGAATCTGTACCTGCGCCAGAATCCGACGCTTGCGGCCAAGTGGTTCCGGGAGGCGGCGTCGCGCTGGGAGTCGCTGGCCAGCCAGACGTCCGAAGTGCCGGCCTATCGATTCGGCGCCGGGCAGGCGTACCGCGGCTTGGCCCAGGCGCTAATGCGCCTCAACGACGACAAGGGCGCTGCCGACGCCCTCGACAAGGCGCAGAAGATCTTCAAGGAACTCGTACGCAGCTTTCCCGATGCCGCCGAGACTCCGCAGTATCAGGCGGAACTGGCAAGAACGGAATACAACTCGGGCGATCGGCTGTTTCTGACAAAGGCGTATGCTCCGGCGATCGACGCCTATCGCCGCGCCGCCGCGACGCTCGAGGCGTTGGTCGCCAAGAACCCGGAATTTCAGGCCGAACTGGCCAATGTCCTGCTGCAACTGGCCATCCGGCTGCGCACCGCCGGCCGCGGCGACGAGGTTAAGCCGGTCGTCGCGCGCGACCGGGAGTTGTGGGACGCGCTGCTCGCGGCCGACCCCGCCAACAAGCGCTATCGCACCCGGGCCATGAGTTGCCTGGTCGAGGCCGCCCGCGCGAGCCTGCGCGACGCCCGGCGAACGGGTTCTCTCGAAGAAGGACTGGCGCAACTCGAACGGTGCTTGGCCCTGGGGCGACACTTCGGCAACGACTTGCGCGAAGGTTCGCCGGAGCGGACGATTACTCGGGACGCCTTTTGGTATCGAGCTGAGTTGCTCTCGGCGTTGGGTCGGCTGGACGAGGCTCTCGCCGAATGGGATCGAGCCATCGCCTTGTCGCCGGAAGGCGAGCGGGATTTCTTTAAACTGTACAAGAACACGACCGTGGCACGGAAAGCCGATTTCGAACCGGCGGTGAAATTCGCCGACGAAAAATCCGCCACACCATCGGCCAAGGCACAGTACCAACTGGCGCGGATCTACGCGCTGGCCAGCGCCTCCGCGGCCAGGGACGAGAAGCAGCCGGCCGCCGAGCGAACCGCTCGGAGCGAAGCGCTCGCGCGCAAGGCCGTCGAGCGCCTCCAGAGCGCCCACAAGGCGGGCTATTTCGAGGATCCGGAACCGCGCAGCGAATTAGCGGGCGGATTGGAATGGCAGCCCCTCGCCGGCCGGCCCGACTTCCAATCGCTCTTGTCGGATCTCAAGCTGGTCCGTGCACCGTGAACGGCCGCGTCACGTCAGCAGGTATTTCGCCGACAGGCTCAGGCCGATCAGCACGATCAGCGTGCGGACCACCGATCGTGGAATTCGCTGCCCGAAATGGGCCCCTGCGAATCCGCCGGCCGTCGCGGCTGCCGCCATGACCAGCGCCCACGACCAGCGCACTTCCCCGCTGGGCGCGAAGACCGCGACCGAGACGCCGTTGATGACGGCCGCCAAGACCGTCTTGACCGCGTTCATACGGTGAACGTCGTCCAATCCCATCGAGCTCAAGGCGGCCAACATCAGAATGCCGATCCCGGCGCCGAAATAGCCCCCGTACACCGCCACGAGGAACTGAAACGCGATGATGGCGCGGCGGCGGTTCGGAGTGGGGTCCGCGTGCGGCTGTCCGATGCCGCACCACCGCGCAATCGCCGGCTGCAGCAGGAACAGAGCCGTTGCCGTCAGAATCAGCCACGGGACGAGCCGGGCGAAGTACCGTTCCGGCAGCAAGATCACCAGCAGCGAGCCAATGAGGCCGCCGACCAGACTGGGGAACAGGAGCAGCCGGATCCACCGGGCCACGGCCGGGACTTCGCGGCGGTAGCCCCAGGCGCCGCCGAGCGAGCCGGGCACCAGGGCGACGGTGCTGGTGACGTTGGCGGACACCGGCGATGCCCCGGCCGCCAGCAGGGCGGGAAAGGTCAAAAGCGTGCCGCCGCCGGCCAGCGCGTTGACCGCGCCGGCCGCGAATGCCGACCCCGCCAGGATCCCCGCGGTCGTCCATTGGTCCATGGTTTTCAGGCCAATCTTAGCAGACACGGCGGGGAGTCGGCCTGGGATTATTCAGCTGACGCCGCCGCCGGCCCGAAAAGTTCGATTGAACCAGTTGTTCCGACCCGCCGGCGCGCGGGATCGGCCCTCCCGCACGCGCGGGACTAGCCATGCGACCTACGATGGAGTGTGGCCTCGACGGGTCGTGCCAGACCTGCGGGGCCAAGAGCGCGGCCGACGACGCCGCAACGCCGGATCGGCTTTGAATCGCCGCCGGGGCGTCGGTAGGCTGGAACGTGGAATTGACGGCCGAAGGGTCGGGACTGTGTTGGGAGGGCGTGCCGTGCGAATCCCACGGCTGGTCGAGTTCTTCGAGCAACTTCCGCCGCCGCAGGAAGGCGACGATCTCGAATTATGGGCGGCCGACAACCGCGACGGGCTGGAGGATTTCGGTCGCAAGGTTCAGGCCAAGTACACGGAGGCGACGCTGAGCCGGCTGCTGACCAGCGGCGATCCCCGTTGCCGCCGCGCGGCCGTCGTCGCTCTCGGATTGGTGGGCACCATGGCCGTCAACGGCGCCGTCGCCTCCATGCTCCAGGACCGCGATCGGCTGACCCGCTACCTCGCGTCCGACGCCCTGTGGGCCATCTGGTCCCGCGGCTACAGCGAGCGCTACAACCGCGAACTGCAACGATTGCTGCAACAGTCCGACCTGCGCGCCAAACTCGCCGGCTTGGACCGGCTTGTCCGCCGAGCCAGCGATTTTGCCGAAGCATTCAACCAGCGGGCGATTCTCTACTACCGCCTCGGCAAGTTCCGCAAGGCGATTGCCGACTGCGAGCGAGTGATGCGGCTCAATCCGCATCATTTCGGCGCCGCTGCCGGCATGGCTCAGTGTTATCTCAAGCTGAATAAGCCGCGGGCCGCCCTCCGGTCCTTCCGCGTCGCCTTGGCGATCAATCCCAACCTCGACGACGTGGAAGAGACTATCAAAGCCATCGAAGACGTCCTGGGAGAATAGTCGCAGCCGATTCAATCGCGGCGCTCGGCGGAGACAACGACCTGCTCCGCGTGCCACACGGCCGAGCGATTGACGAGTTCGATCTGCACTTCCGCGGCGTCGATCGGCTCATCAGACATCAATTCGAACGCCTCACCCGCACGCCGGCGCAGGTAGCCGCACGATCGGCCCTCGGCAAGCAGGTAGATCTCCAGCGAATCCGCGCAATCGCCCGCCACGAATCCCGTGACGACGACGCGGCCGCCGAGGCTCCGGGCGCGGAGATTTCGCAGAAACGCCGCACACTGAATGACGAGTCCGACGTCGCCGGCGAAACCGACCTCGCCGGCGGCGTTGGGAATCTCCACCACCAAGTCGTTCCGCGGGCGCAATCGGGCCGTGATCTCGAATTCCACCGAACCGCCGTCCACGTCGCCAAGTTTTTCGCCGTTGAGCCGCCAGACGGACGAGCCGCGGACGTCCTCAGCCACGAGCCAGACGCGCTCGAAGTCGTCGATGGTTCGCGGCAGGCCGAAGCGCCGCTGAAGGACCGTGGGGCCTGTTGCCGGCAGCAGCCGTGGCATGGTCACGCGGGTCGGCGCCGCGCCGGCGACGCTAACCTCCCACGGGCCATGAAGTCGAATCGGATAGGGGTACACGGGCCCACTCGCAAGCGTTTCGCTCTCTGTCTTATTCTGCTCGCCGCGACAATCGATAGAATGCGTGGGAAGGTCGCCGGATCGATCCCGCAATCCCACGGATTCGAATCACGTCCATGGTTAGCGTCAACTGGGGCATCCTCGGCGTCGCAAAAATCAATGATCGATTGATTCCCGCGTTTCACAAGTCGTGCAACGCGGCCGTGTCGGTCATCGCCAGCCGCGATGCGGCGAAGGCCGCCGCGGCCGCCAAGGCGGCTGGCATTCCCCATTCCTGCGGCCGATACGAGGACGTCCTCGCCGATCCATCGATCCAGGCGGTGTACCTGCCGCTGCCCAATGCGCTGCACGTGGAGTGGGCGAAGAAAGCGGCCGACGCCGGGAAGCACATTCTCTGCGAGAAGCCGCTCGCGCCGACCGCAGCGGAGGCGGCCGACCTCATAGCCTATTGCCAAGCCAAGGGCGTGAAGCTGCTCGATGGCTTCATGTGGCCGCACCACCCGCGCACGGCCCGAATTCGGGAACTGATCCAGGCCGGTGAAATTGGCGACGTGCTCTCGGCGGCCGGCGCGTTCACGTTTCTCCTCAACCTCACGACCGAGAACATTCGCCTGCACGCCGACATGGGCGGCGGCTCCCTGCTCGACGTCGGGTGCTATCCGGTGTACGGCATTCGCTGGGCCTTTGGCGCCGAACCGGTCCGGGTTTTCGCCACGGCCAAGATGCTGCACGGCGTGGACGTGGCGATGAAGGGCCTTCTGTGGTTTGCCGATGGGCGATCGGCCAGTTTCGATTGCGGTTTCACCGAACCGCTGCGCCAATGGTTCGAAATCGTCGGCACCGGCGGGGTCATCACCATTCGCAACATGTGGCTGCCGACCAGCAACGCCGAGCTGGATATTCAACGCGGCGAGATTGCGGTGGAGACCATCGCTTGCCCGGGATTCGACCAGATTGTGTGCATGATCGAGTCGTTCAGCCGGGCCATCCTCGAGAATCGCGACCCGTGGCCCGCGGCCGACGAGGCGGTGCGCACGCTGCGCGTACTCGACGCTCTGGCGAGATCGGCGCGCGAGGAGCGCGTCGTCGAGATCGGCAATTGATGCTCAATTTCAAGCGGCTCACTCAGTGGAGAATTCGTCATGCGAGCAACTTTGTGCAGCCTCTGTGTCATTCTCGCAGCCATGTTCTGCCGGGCCGACGACCCCAAGACCGGTCGTAGAATCGTGCGGACGACCGACGGATTGGATCTCGTTTGCGACGTTCGCGGCCAAGGCGACATGGCTTTGATCTTTCTGCATGGCTGGTGCGGCTCGCGCAATTGGTGGCAACGCCAAGTCGACGAGTTCGCCAAGGATTTTCGCGTCGTCACGGTCGATCAAGCGGGCCACGGCGAATCGGGCAAGGACCGCAAAGAGTGGTCCATCGCTGGAATGGCCCAGGACGTGGAATCGATCGTCAAGCAACTCGGGCTGAAACGCGTGATCCTGGTCGGCCATTCGATGGGCGGACCAATCGCACTGGCCGCGGCCAAGCGATTGCCCGGCACGGTCGTGGCCGTCATCGGCGTCGACACGCTTCAGAATGTCGAGTTCAAATGGCCGGAAGAGACGACGCGCCATTTCCTCACCGGCTTCGAGAACGACTTTCCCAGTGCAATGACCAATGCCATGAAAGGGATGTTCCCTCCGAACGCCGATCCGAAGGTCGTCGAGTCGATTACAGCCGGGGCGCTGAAGCAGGACCGAAGGATGGCGCTGGGCCTGATGCGGGACATGACGAAGCTGGACACGAAGGCGCTGCTCAAGGCCGCCGACGTGCCGGTGCGCTGCATCAATGCCGGACCCGGAGCCCAATTCGCCATGCCGACGGCGGCGGACGTGAACAGGAAGTACGCTGATTTCAGCGTCGTCATCATCGAGGGCGTCGGCCATTTTCCGATGCTCGAGAAACCGGCCGAGTTCAATGCCCGACTGCGGGAAACACTGAAGGAGCTCCAGACATGACCGCGCAAGACATTGTCGCCGAATTGAAGCGACTCGGTCAGGACAGCTACAAGCGCACGATGATGACACACGGAGTCCGAGAGCCGATTTACGGCGTCAAAATCGAGGACATGAAAAAGATTGTAGCGCGGATCAAGAAGGACTATCGACTCGCGCTGGAACTGTACGACACCGGCATCCACGACGCGATGTATCTCGCCGGCCTGATCGCCGACGACGAGAAGATGACCAAGAAGGACCTGCAACACTGGGTCTCGAAGGCCCGTAACAGCATGTTGGCCGAGTACACGGTGCCGTGGGTCGCCAGCGGCAGTCCGCACGGACGCGAAATGGCTCGGAAGTGGATTGATTCGTCCAAGGAGAACGAAGCCACGGCCGGTTGGGCGACCTGGAGCAGCCTTGTGGCCGTCACAGACGACGCCGAACTCGACCTGGCCGAGTTGAAACGACTCCTCGAACGCGTGCAACGGGAGATTCACTCGGCGCCGAATCGCGTTCGTTACGTCATGAACGGCTTTGTCATTTGCGTGGGCTGCTACGTCAAGCCGCTGACTGAACTGGCCATTCGGACCGCGAAGAAAATCGGCCCAGTCGCGGTGGATCTCGTCGGCTCGTGCAAGATACCGTCGGCCGTCGAGTACATTGAGAAAGTCAAGAAGCGCGGCACGATTGGAAAGAAACGCAAGACGGCGAAGTGTTGAAATCCTTGTGCTGGTTCAGCCGGAACTGGACTTCTCCGTGTGGGCTGTTAGCGAGTCATCGGGCGACGATCGATCGGGCGAGATCTGGGCGAACGCAGGCGTTGTAGTCGGGGCGGCGGGATTCGCCAGGTCGGGGTTCCGTTTCTGTCGGCGCAGTTCGCGGGCCGCGGCCAGTTTGCGGTCGCGGTCGGCGAAGATTTGCTCGGCCCTCCCTTCGAGTTTGTCCTGAGGCGTGATGTAGCCGATGGCGCTGTGCAAGCGCACGGTGTTGTAATGACTCACGAACTCGGTGACGCAACGTTGGGCGTCCTGCAAGGACAACGGCGTCTTCGGCCGGATGCACTCGGCCTTGAGGGTCTTGTGCCAGCGTTCGATCTTGCCGTTGGACTGCGGATAGAACGGCGCGGTGCGAACGTGGGTCATGCCGCAGATGCGGATGAAGGCCTTGAAGTCCCGAGCGATGAACTGCGGTCCGTTGTCGGAGATGATCCGTGGCGTCGCTCCGGGATGCATCTCGCGAGCGCGCTGCAGGATCGCTTCGACGTCGACCTCCTGCATCCGTTCGCGCAGGTCCCAATGGACAATGAAGCGACTGCAGCCATCGAGCACGCTGCACAGGAAGTAAAACGTGCCCTTGATGTTGATGTACGAGACATCGACGTGCCAATGCTCGTGCGGTGAGAGCGGCTGAACGAAGCCCGTTCCCTTGCGCGAGGGGGCGCCGCCACGCCGTAAAACGCCGGCATTTTTGAGCACCCGGTAAACACTGGCCGGACTGGCGGCCACGCGATCGCGGTCGAGCATCATGAAGGTCAGCCGGCGGTAACCTTCGAGCGGGTACTGGCGGTGGAAGTCGAGGATGGCGTGTTTCTCCCGGTCGGTCAGCCAATGGTCGCGCGGCAGCCAGCGGTTGTGCTCGTTGACCTGGCCGTAGCGCCTTCGCCAGTCGAAGAACTTGCTGCGGCCGATGCCGATCCAGGCGATCAGGCGCGAGCGAGGCAGTTCGGTCTTCTCGGCCCAAGCGCGGACGTAATCGACGATGGCGTCGCGCGTGTCGGGGGGAACCCAGGCGCCGTTCAGGGTTCCCCAAGACTTTTTTTCAGCTCGACGTGCTCTTCCATGAGTTCGGCAATCACGCCGTCCTTGCGGTGCAGCTTGGCTTCGAGGGCCTCAATCTTCTGCTGCCGCGCATCCTCGACGCGGCGCTGCTTCCGGCCATGAGCCGCGAACGCGCGATGGCCGTTCTCGAAGAATTCCTTCTGCCAGAGATAGAACTGGTTGACCGCGATCCGGTGCCGGTCGCAGACCTCCGAGATTGGGGACTTGTCGAGCAGATGCTCACGCAGGATGCGGACCTTCTGCTCGGGAGTAAAATGCCGACGGGTGCTGGCCATGAGACGATCCTCCGTTACGGTTTGTAGCTAACCCCGCACGGAGAAAAGTCCAGTTCCGACTGAGGCGGGACATCCTTGCGTTTGCGCCCATTTTCAGATTGCTGTAGCACCCAAGACATCAGTGTCATTCCGAGCGCGGCGAGGAATCTTGCAACTCCTCTTATGGCCGCGATAAGGTTCATCCCTTGGCTCGGAAAGACGAACGGACCAGGTTGATGCATCCCAGTGAAACGCGCTCCAACAACTGGGCGCGTCTCCGGCAGTCGGCTAACGCAGTACGAGCCAATCAGTTGTCAGTCCCGAAGCTCAATCACTTCCCCACCGGCGCGGCTGGCCAGCGCCGGCATGATGGAGCGCGCTGAGTAGGCGATGAACCGGGCGGAGCCATCAGCAAATACCCAGTTTCCTCCGTTGGAATGGAGACTCCAAAAATGAAACCGGTCGCATGGGTTATCGAGGCGCCCGAATCCATACTCGAATGGTCCGACGCACGGCGTCGTGGCGCCGGCGATTGTGACCGACATGGCGAGGCTCGGACCCCGAGCGTCCGCATCAATCCACTTCGAGTCGATCAGCGCCGTGTACCACCAACCGGCCTGAAGCGAATCCGGCGGCGGCCTTTCCCCCACCATGAGCGTCGAACTTAAGCCGTCAGTAATGTGCACGAGTCGCACGGCCGGACTCGATACGATGACGCCGTCGCCGCGAGTGTGCCCACTCCCGCTGACGCCAAGATACGACGTAAACGTCGCTTTCACGCCGTTTCGGTCGGTCAAAGCGCTGGTTAGTCGCGAATCGCTGGGGCACGTCAAGATCGGGACGTGCGAGGCCAATCCGGTGTGCGGCGGATTATAAATTGTGATTGGCTCAATCGCGCATGCTTCCACGATGCTCTGCCACAATGTTGCCTCATCAAGAAAAGGCAGGAGCACCGCTTGCCACCCGAGATTGGCCGGAATTTGCCTCGGCTTGGATTGCAGAAATGAAATCGGTGGAGGCAACCAGCCGTGAATATCCGAGTACTGGTGGAGCGCCAAGCCATGCTGACGTAGCCGAGATTGGCAGTCGGCGCGGGCTGCCGCATCGCGCGCGGCTTGAACAGCCGGCATCATCATGCTGATGAGCAGACCAAGGATGCCACACGCGAGCAAGACATCAATGAGGCTTGCGCCGCACCGCTCTGGCGAATGGCGCGACGATCCAATGCAATTATTTCCGTACATGGAAACCTCAAGCTAACGGCAAATGACGGGCACGTCAATCACAACACTCCTCATGGGGCTAACTGCGCGGATTTGGAGAATCCGATTCGGCATTGACTGCGCGCGATCACCGATGCGAGGAGGGCAGGCCACATTCACAAAGACCTGAGACATGGTTCCGGCAATTGGCTCCATATTCACAATCAATGGCTCCGGTACGGAATGGGGAATGAAGTCGTAGGGAACGTCGTTGTTGGCGCGGCACACGAGGCGCGACTCCATGGCAGCGCCGTTCGCAGCCGATTCATCCAGCGCGACCCGCGACGGAGTCACTTCCACTTCGGATTCCACGCGAGCGACGACGGGAATGGAATCCGGACGGCGCGTCTCGCCCTTCAAATGGATGCGGATTTCACTGACGAGGGTTCCGACCCGCGCCGCCGTCGCAGTGACGTACACGGTACCCAGACGTGGCCCGAGTAGTTCATCGGCCAAAAACTCATTCCCATTGGGGACGAACCGGGCCTCGAAATCCGTTGCGCTCGCGGACGTCACTTGCTCGATCGTGCGTTCCGTGTTCAAGCCCGCGTACACGCCCATTGCACGAGTCTCGGGTCGGTGGCGACGCAGGGTTCCAAATACAACTGACGTCGGCAGAGTGCGAACGCCGCCGAGCAACCTTGGAACAATGAGATTGATAGCGGCCACAGGCTCACTCGGGTCGTTTGAGTAGATTGCAATCTGTCCGGTCATTGTTCCGCCTGGCAGTCCTTGCACCGCCATTCGAACAGAGACCTGTCGGCATTCTCCCGGCTGAAGCGTCAAGCCGTCGATCCGTTGACATTTTCCGTCGACATGCTGCTCCAACTGCGAACAGCCGCAGCTGGATTGACACTTCCTCACAATCAGATTCGAGCCACCTCGGTTCTCTATCGCGAAAGTTTTCGTCGCCTCGGCGCCGATTTCCTGCGGTCCGAAGTCGATCACCCTTGGGCAAAATAGCATTGGATCGCGGATGCCGCTGATAACAGACGCGCGCCATGCGCCGGCAGCCAACACCGCCACTGAAAGGCCGACCGCCAGGAATACTGCCACAAGCGAGCGGCGTCGCGGCATTCCCGGCGTTTGCAATTCTGGATTCATTATTGAGCCCTTCGACTTTCAACCGCCGATTTCCTTGCAGATTACAAGCGTCCGTGACTGGTTCTGGCTTGCCACGCTTTGGCCAACGCCGCAACCCCGAGCAGCAAGAGTGAAGCGCCGCCGATCCACCACCACAGCCCCATGCCGGGCGGCGCCGACTGCCCCATCATCGAAACCGATTGGTCGGGCGATTTCAGGACAATCGGATGAGTGACGAGTCGTTCTCCGTCAGCGATCCTTTCACCTGCGGAATTGACGGGGTACAACCGGCCCTCGATCCGATCGCCCATCAAAGTTCCTTCCGGAAAGCGAATGACGCCGGCATCCGGCGGCAGCGGCTCATTGAAGACAACATTCTCGAGCGTTGCCGTCACTTCTCCGATCACCCGGCGGCCGTCATAGGCCGTCGTCTTGCGCGAGATTGGAAAGTGACCGATCCCATCGACATTCGCAAATTCTGTGATTTCCCAAATCGATCGGTACGAAGGCGAGTGCTCGGGCCACACGACCAGCCGGCGGGCAAGAAACGAGTGGGTCGAGTCGAAGTCAATTTGGAGATGGCGAACTTCAGCATCGGGATCCACAATGCCGATCTCCAAGCGAATACACGCAACGCCGCCCGACGTCACACGAGACCAGGCGCAATGGCGCGACTCGAGCTGAAGGAGCGACTCCAATGGAACTCGGGCCGAGCCAACGCCATTGAACGTCAACAGCATGGAACGCCACACGTCGCATTGGCAGAAAGGATCGGTGATCGATCGGCGAGACGCCGCGAAACCACCCTGAGTCTCACTCAGGCTGAGCACGTGCGTCCCAGTCGCGAGGTGGTGCTGGATGCGCCCGTCGGGGTAGTGCTCGCGAACACGCACGAATCGATCACTGCGCTGATACTCGCCGCGAACAGACGGCTCGATATTGTCGCCATCCCGAATCGCGATCGTCGCGGAAAATGTCCGGATGGAAGCGAACAGTGCTCGCTGCGCTTCAACCACGCGACTGGATAACTCATCGCTTTCTTGCCTTGGGCACGGCGCCGCGATGCCACCGCGGCAAGCCATTGCGATAGAGCATATGAGCGTTATCGACTGCACGCGTCTCGCCATTGGGATTCCCTCCCATATTGGGGTCCGTCATATTTCGAACCGGCCATCGGCGCGCCGGCGACGCTTCACTGTCAGCGCGCACTGCGTCATAGCATCAAGCTGCGCCAAGCTCGGTCCGACCCCCGAGATCAACGGCATTTGCCAATGAACACCGAACATGGCACTCCCGAGTCGCGGAGTGTACCTGAACAGTGAAGTTCGCCGAACCGCACAGAGTCAAACTCGCAATAAATGCCGGGAGCCACGCAAATGTAGCCCGACGCGTTATTCGTCGTCTCACAAACGTCGGTTCCGACTTTAAACGACGATCCAGCGCAGAGAGTGTTTCTGCACACGCGGTCTCGATAAACGCCGATTGGCGATCCTTCGCCACGAGCGACCGAACGCAATGAAACCGTGCCAATTGACAGCGCTGCGACGCTGGCGACGATGAGAATGGATACGCGCATTTGTCTGCCCCTTTCGCGAATGCTCGTTTTGAATGCCGCACCGCGCCTGTGCGATCTGCCATTTCGCAAAATCCACGTCGCTCGCTTCGAGGCGGCGACAGGCGGCGACAGGCGGCGACAGGCGGCGACAGGCGGCGACAGGCGGCGACAGGCGGGTATGCTACAATTGGCGCTACCAGTATGTCAAGTTAGTTCTCTGCGAATTAAGAGAGTCAATGCAACCGCAGCTGGAGTCTACTTGGCCGCGCGGATGTCGATGATTGCAGCCTCACTCCGGCAGATACAGGCCGCGGCCGCAACTCTTGCACAGGACAAACTGCCCGGCGAGGAGTTCGATCCGCTGCTGGCTCGTGATCTGCGTATGGCACTGCTGGCAAGTCTGCCCTTCCACCGCGGCCAATGCGTCGGCCCCGTAGGCATTCACGGCACGCTGATACTGCGGTTTCACGTCGGCCGGCAGGTGCGCTTCCACCTCGGCGAGTTGTGCCAATGCCGAGCGCAGTTCCTCCGCGAGGCGCTGCAATCGGTCCTGATGCTCGGCTTCAAACGCCGCCAAATCGTTCTTGGCTTTGGCGGCGTCGGCGTCCTGCTGGGGCAGCTTGGCCGTGCGCTCGTCGATTTCCGCCAACGCGGTCAGGATCTCGTCCTCCAGCGTTGCGGCCTGGGCTTTGGCGTGCTCGATTTGGTGCTTCAGCGCCTCCATCTGCTTGGTGTCCGACGCCGTGTCGAGTTGCTTTTCGTACTTGGCGATCTGGCCGACAGTGGATTTCAGCGAGACTTCCTTTTCGTGCGCCGTGACCTTGAGCTTCTTGAGCGACTCGTGGGCGTCCCGGGCGACATCCTCGATTTTGGCGGCGCGGGCGCGGTGGGCCTTGAGCGTCAGCGGCCCTCGATCAATTTCGGCCTGCATTTCCCGCGCGTGGCGGCGGAGTCGATGGATCTCGCGCAGACTGTCCGACACGCCGGCCATGACGCCCCCTGGAAATGCGACTCTGTTAGCGTAGTTGCGGCGCGAGCGGACGGCGAGCGCCCGAGCGCGCCGCGGGGACGATCCGCGGCGCCGCACCCGACGGCTACTCGGACTTCCGCTTCGATTCAACGGCGGAGAACGCCGTCGAGGAACCCTTCGAGTTGCCGGCTGCGGACCGGGTGCTGCAACTTGCGCACCGCCTTGGCCTCGATCTGCCGGACGCGCTCGCGAGTCACCTTGAAAATGCGCCCGACTTCTTCGAGCGTGTACGTGTACCCGTCTCCCAGCCCGTAACGGAGTTTGATGATCTCCCGCTCCCGGTAGGTGAGCGTCTTCAGGACCTGCTCGATTTTGTCCTTGAGCATTTCCTGCGTCGCGGCGTTGACCGGCGAATCGACCGTTTCGTCCTCGATGAAGTCGCCGAAGTAGCTGTCCTCGCTTTCGCCGACGGGCCGATCGAGACTGATCGGATGGCGGCTGATCTTGAGGACGCGGCGGGTCTCATCGACCGAGATGCCGGCCGCCCGCGCGGTCTCTTCGATCGTCGGTTCGCGGCCGATCTCCTGGACGAGCTTCTTCGAGACGTTGCGCAACTTGGACATCGTCTCGATCATGTGCACCGGAATGCGGATGGTGCGCGCCTGGTCGGCGATGGCGCGGGTGATCGCCTGGCGAATCCACCACGTGGCGTAGGTGGAGAACTTGTAGCCGCGGCGGTATTCGAACTTGTCGACCGCCCGCATCAGGCCGGTGTTGCCTTCCTGGATCAGGTCGAGGAAGGACAGGCCGCGATTGCGGTACTTCTTGGCGATCGACACGACGAGCCGGAGATTGCCGCCGGAGAGAGCGCGCTTGGCGTCTTCGTATTCGTCGAAGCGCGTGCGGACGATTTCAATTCGCTTGCGGAGCGTGGCCGGCTCCTCCAACGTGATGTTCATGAGGTCCTCGAGTTCCTTCTCGAGGTTCGCGCGATCCTCCTTCGCCGAGCGCTGGCCCCGCAGCGCCTCGATCTGGCGTTCGACTTCGTCCATCCGCTCGCCAATCTGCTCCAGCTTCTTCATGAGCGGCTGGACTTTCTGCGTGCGGATCGACAGTTCCTCCACGAGCTTGACCGTCTTCCGCCGGCGGATCTTGAGCGATCGGCGCAGCGACTTCCGCTGCGACTCCGGCGTGCGCTTGTCGATAATCCGGCGGAAATCCTCGACGTTCTGCTCCATCAGGTGATCCAGCGTCCGCAGGTTGTACGGCATCCGCTGGATGATCTTGTCTTTCTCCAGATTCTCGGTGAGCGAGACTTTGATGGTGCGATCGAACGGCAGATCGCCGGCGAACACGCGCTTGAGATTGTCGACGACGCTGCGCAGAGCGTAATCGCATTCGAGCACCTTGGCGCGAAAGCGGCGGCGAGTGATCTCGATCTTCTTGGCCAGGGCGATCTCTTCCTCGCGCTTCAGGAGCGGGATTTCGCCCATCTGCGTGAGGTACATGCGGACGGGGTCGTCGACGCGCCGGCCGTCATCCTCGTCGAGGAATGCGAGTTCCGTGTCGCCGCGCTCCTCGTCGGCTCCGGGCCGGCGCGAGTCGGATTCCCGCTCTTCCGCCTCGGATTCCTCGATCAGTTCGATGCCCTGCTCTTCAAGCGCCTGCATCAATTGATCGAGCTTGTCGGAATTGACCGCATCGTCGGGGAGAAACTCGTTGACCTGCGCGAAGGTGAGAAAGCCTTTGCGCTTGCCCGAATCGAGCAGGGCCTTGAATCCGTCGTCGATCTTGAGGTCCATACGAGTCTCCTCGTCATGAGCCGCGGTCGACCGCCCCGATCATCGGGGGAGCGGGCGAAATGACCGCGGTCCCGCGGCCGCTGGGGCCGCACCCGAATCGAACCCGCCGTCGCGCGACGGCGCCCTCCGTGGCTCAGGCCGGCGGCGCTGCGACCCGCTGCTGCAATTTCCGCAGCAGGTCCACCGCCGCCGCATGATCGTCGGCTCCGGACAACTGCGAGCGCAATTCCCGGGCGACCTGCCGCAGCCGCCGCGATTCGAACGCTCGCAGTATCTGATCCAACCACGCCGGCCGATCCTTGTGCAGCCGGCCGACGTCCTGCAATCGCAACGCCGCGTCCGCCAAGGCCGGGCGATCGGCGATCCGCAATCGCAGGGCATCGAGGTCCGGTTCCTCGCCGGCGTCGAACAGGGCATACAGTTCCTGCAAGAGCCGCTGAAGTCCCGGATGGCGAATTTCTTCGCTGGCGACCGCGGCGCGGGCCGTCGGGACCAGAGCGGGGTCGGCCAGCAGGACTTCGAGCAGTTCGCGCTCGAGCGGCTCGGCCGGGGCCGAGGTCGGCGCCGCTTCGGCCTCCGCCACGGTGTTCGCCGCCGGCCGCGACGCCGATTGCCGGATCTCGCCGAGCCGGCGCCGGACGGTGTCCGCCGGGAGACCGAATCGCTGGCACAACCGGCTGACGACGAGGTCGCGCTTCAGATTCGCGGCGGATCCGGCATCGTCCGGAGTCAGGGCGAGGATGCCCAGCACCGCATCGACGGCGCGACGGGCGCCGTCCAGCCCCTGCCCCGCGGCTCGAGCCAATACGTCATTGAGTTTATAGTCCAGCGCATCGCGGGCCGCCGTCAAGGCCGATCGGAACGGCTCCGGGCCCTGCTCCGCGATCAAGTCGCAGGGATCGAGACCCTCGGGCAGCGTGGCGATCGTCAAATCGACATCCTCACGGATGAAGAGTTCGAGTGCGCGATCAACGCCGGTAGCGCCGCCGGCGTCTGCATCATAGACCAGGGTGACTTTCGGAGCGTACCGCCGTAATTGCCGGATATGCAGCCCGGTCAGGGCCGTCCCCATCGTCGCCACGACGTGGCCCACGCCATGCTGGTGAGCCATTAGAACGTCGGTATAGCCTTCCACGATCGCCAAGCAGCCGGCGGCCTGAGCCGCCAACCGGGCCTGGTCGAGTCCGTAGATCAGGTCGCTCTTCTTGAATAATTCTGTGTCATTCGTGTTCAAGTATTTCGCACTTCGGGCCGCAAGGTGCGAGTTAGGCAAGATTCGACCCCCGAATCCGACGACTTGCCCCCGCACATCCCGTATGGGAAACATGACCCGCTCACGAAACCGGTCGTACCAGCCCTCGTGCTGGGTGCTGCGCGCAATCAGTCCGACCGCGGCCAGAGTCTCGAGCGAGCCGGGCGCGTCGCCGGCCTGCCGGAGCAGCCAGTCGCCCGACGCCGGCGCGAAGCCGACCTGGAACCGCCGAACCGTTTCCCCCGTCAACTTCCGCTCACTCAGATAACGCCGCGCGTCTTCCGCAATCGGCAAATCGAGCAGGCAGGCGTGGAAGCGATCGGCGGCCCACTTGAGAACGGCCAGCATCTCGGCCCGGCGCGCCGTGGATTCGGATTGCCCCGTCCGCGCCAGCGAAATGCCCGCCCGCCGCGCCAGCGTCTCCAGCGCCTCGCGAAAACCGACCTTCTCGAACTCCTGAACGAACTGAAAGACGTCGCCGAACTTGCCGCACGACCAGCAGCGATAGCGCTGCCGGCGCGGATCGACGTCGAAGGATGGCCGAGTGTCGTTGTGAAACGGGCAGAGCGCCCGATAGATGGCGCCGGCCGGCTTGAGCGCGATGTAGCTGCCGACGACGGCCACGATATCGTTGGCCTCTTTGACCTGCTTTACGACGGCCGAAGACTCGTTGGCCATAGTCGCCAGCCATTGCAGGCCGCACGAACGCGCGATCCGGTTTCCGCTCAACGATCGGCGGCCCGGGGCGGTTCGGACGATCGGCGCTCTCTCGGACAATAGGGTCGGGACTGCGACTCGGCCCGACAGATCGGCCCAAGATTCCGATTCGCAGCGGCCGGCCAATCAGGGGCGCTCGCTGCCAGGACAATCGGGAGGCCGTTGTCAGCCGCCATCGGCCACGAATCCGTTCGTGACGCGGAAATCCTAGCGGGATTCGGAAACGCCGTCAAGCTGGGTAACTCAACAAGGATGAAGGACGACGGCGGAAGGATGAATCCGAGCAGCCGCTTGCCGCTGCGGCCTCGGCCGCGTTGCGACGTTCCGCGTTCTTTTCATTCATTCAACTCCATCTCTGTTCCGGTTCGTCTCGACAGTTTCGCGCCGGACGGATAACGTCGGGCAGACTTCGGGACGACGGACGCCCCGCGAACGGCGTGAAGGAGAATTTCGGATGCGACAGATCGGGCTGAGAATCGGGCTTTGGTCAGGCTGCGTGTTTCTGTGCGTCGCGGCCTCCGCGGCTCACGCGGACAACAAAGTCACCCCGCAACAGATCCTGGCCTATCGGCCGCGGCAGGAAGTGCAGATCAGCACGCCGACGACGGAAGCCGAAATCGCGGCCTGCAAAGTCGAGGTCGTCGCCGGGGCCAACGGCGGCAATGCCTGGTTGCTCCGCGATGGCCGCGGCCTCCCGCTCCGCAAAATCGCCGACACCAAAGGCACGCGCAAGCCCGATACCTACAGCTACTATCTCGACGGCGTCGAAGTGTATCGCGAAGTCGACTCCAATCAAAGCGGCAAGCCGGACCAGTTCCGCTGGTTTGGCCCGGCCGGGATGCGCTGGGGCGTCGACGTCAACGGCGACGGCGTGATCGACGGTTGGCGGCAGATTTCCGTCGAGGAAGTCAGCCAGGAGATGGTCCGCGCCATCGCCACGCGCAACCTGGCGCGCCTGCAGGCGCTCGCCATTTCGGATGCCGAACTTAAGTCGCTCGAGTTGCCGGCCGCGGAAACAAACCGCATTCGCGAAGCGGTCGCGAAGTTGCCGCAAGTGTTCCAGGCGGCCGTCACGAAGGCCGGTATCACCGACCAGACGCGCTGGGAACACCTGGAGGCGCCGTATGCGCCGCAGTGCATTCCGGCCGACGCGATGGGCGGCAAGTATGACCTGTTTCGCTATCGCTCCTGCCGCGTGCTCTACGGCACGCCGGCCAAGAATGAGATCAAGCACGACTGGCTGCAAACCGGCGAATTGATCCAGGTCGGCCGCGCCTGGCGCGTCGTCACCGGTCCCAGCGTCGGCCATCTCGATGAGGAAGTCGCGGCGGCGCCGAATGCCCCCGATGGAACCGACGCGGAACTTCGGCCGCTGTACACGCAACTGGAGGCGCTCGACAAGACCGCGCCGACCGGCGACAATCCCGCCGCCGTCGTCAAGTACAACCTCGCCCGCGCGGAGATCCTCGGCCAGATCGCCGCCAAGATGCGCGGTGAGCAACAGGAGCAGTGGATCAAGCAGATGGCTGATTGCTTTGTTTCGGCTGTGCAAGCCGGCGGCAACGGCAGCAACACCGCGTATCAGCGGCTCGTCGATTTGCGGGATCGCGTCGCCAAGGCGGCGCCCCGAAGTCCGCTCGCCGGCTACATCGCGTTCCGCGAGATGACCGCCGAACACACGGCCAAGTTGAGTGAGAAAGGCGCCGACTTTGCCAAGGTCCAGGAAGCCTGGCGCGACCGGCTCAAAGATTTCGTCGACAAATACCCCACCGCCGAGGACGCGCCGGATGCGATCAATCAACTCGGCATCCTCAGCGAATTCGCCGGTAAAGAAAAAGACGCAGTCAGTTGGTACGAAATGTTGGCGACGAAGTATCCGAAAAGCCCTCTGTCCGCCAAGGGCCGCGGCGCGCTGAAGCGGCTCAATTCCGAGGGGCAGGTCTTTGAATTGACCTCGAAGCAGTTGGGCACCGGCGCACCGTTCAATTTGGCCAATCTGCGCGGCCAAATCGTCGTCGTCTACTACTGGGCCAGTTGGAATTCGCAGTGCGGCAAGGACCTGTTCACGCTGACGAAACTGGCGAAGGACTTCGAAGGTCCCAACCGCGTGCAGATCGTCACCGTGAACGTGGACAATGACCCCGCGGCCGCGACGGCGTTCCTCCAGAAGAATCCCGCCGTCGGCGTCCATCTCTTCCAAGAGCCGAGCGGGTTGGACGGCGCCCTGGCCGCCCAATATGGCGTCAACGTCTTGCCGCAACTGTTCCTGATCGGCAAGGACGGCAAAGTCGTCAGCCACACCGTTCAGGTGAGCAGTCTCGAAGACGAGATCAAGCGATTGATCTCGCCGGGCGACAAAGGCCCCGACGGCAAGGATGGCAAGGACGACAAGTAAGCGACGCGGTTGAAAACTTCAGCCGGGGCCGGCGAGTGCCCACGCCGGCTCCGGTTTTTTTCATGCGCGCAGCGCCGGATCGACGAGTTCCGCCTCGGCGAACCCGCGCGCCCGCAGCCGGCAGCTATCGCACGCGCCACAGGGCCGGCCGGACGCCAGCGGATCGTAACAACTCAACGTTTGCGCGAAGTCCACGGCGAGACTAGCGCCGAGCCGAATGATCTCGGCCTTCGACAGGGCGAGCAGCGGCGCGTGCACGCGGAAGGAGCCCCGCCCCTCAACACCGGCTGCGGTCGCGAGATTCGCCAAGCGCGCGAACGCCTCCAGAAACGCCGGCCGACAATCGGGATAGCCGCTGTAGTCGATCGCATTCGCCCCAATGAAGAGATCGAACGCGCCAATCGTCTCGGCGTAACCGAGGCCCAGCGCCAGCAGGATCGTGTTTCGCGCCGGTACGTACGTGGTCGGCATCGACGCGCGCATCTCGGCGTCCGAGCGGTGCTTCGGCACCTCCCAATCGGCGGTCAACGCCGAGCCGCCGATGGCACGGAGATCGACGCGGACGATGCGATGCTCGATCACGCCCTGCAGCCGGGCTTGCGCGCGAGCGCAATCCAATTCTCGGGCGTGCCGTTGGCCGTAGTCCACGGTCAGGGCGTGGCACGCGAAGCCGTCGCGCCGGGCGACGGCGAGCGTCGTCGCGCTGTCGAGCCCCCCGCTCAGGAGCACGACGCCGCGCCGAGTGTTGCTGCTCGTTTCCATGCCATCTACGATAGCGAGGGAGCCGTCGATCTTCGTGGAGGACTCAAGCGGCATGCGGCCCATTGACGAAGCGCCGTCGCGCGACCAACTCGAGACGTTCGCCAATCCTGGCTCCCAGCGGGATTACACGATTGAAATCACCTGCCCCGAGTTCACCAGCGTCTGCCCGATCACCGGCCAGCCGGATTTCGGGACCATTACCTATCGCTACGTTCCCGATCAGCTGTGCGTCGAACTGAAATCGCTCAAGTTGTACCTTCAGCGATTCCGGAACCAAGGCATCTTCTACGAAGCCGTCGTGAATCGGCTGCTGGAGGATTTCGTGGCGCGAATCCGGCCGCGGCGATGCACCGTCACGGGGCAGTTCACGCCGCGCGGCGGCATCAGCAGTCGAGTGATCTGCGAGTACACAGGAAACCAATGACGGAGCCGCCGGTGGCCGCACGGCTCATGAGCGCGATCGCCCTGTTGGCGCTGGCCGGCCCGGCCGGCGCGGGATTCTACAACCCGTCGCGGCTGGCCACGCCATTGGTCGGCCCCAACGGACCGCGGCCGCTGCCCTGGGAATTGTTTCGCGATCAGATGAGTGAGATTCTGCGCATCGGCGATCCCGTGCAGCCGTCGAAGGAGCGGCTCGCAGCCATCGAACGCCGCGACGCGCTGCTGGCGAAGGGGCGCACGGCCACGGCCGACGAACTGGCCGAGCTCGGCCTTCTGCACTGGCGGCTGCGGGAGCCCGAGAAGGCGATGGACACGCTGATCCGCGCTCGGGCCGCCGATCCTCGGAACTTCTGGGCCCTGGCTAATCTCGCGGCCGTGTTTCAGGCGATGGGACAACTGCACGAGGCGGAAAGCCACTGGCAGGCGGCGATGGCGTCGTTCCCATCGCCGTGGCCCGGGACGGCGGCGGAGGGCGCCTGGTATCGCACGGCGGAGAAGGCCCAGGCCGCGCTCATCCGAGCTCGGCTGCGGGAGATCGGGCCTCGCACTTCCGGCCGGGCGCCGCCGCCCGCCGACGTCGATGGCGTGTTTCCCGTTCGTTTCATCGGACCAACCGGCGAGTACGAAGCGGGGCGCATCGCCGATGAGGAGCGCGCCAAACTGCCGCCGGACGCCGTCAGCCAAGTCCAGCAACTCTTGTTGTGGTTCCCCGAAGACACGCGGCTCTTGTGGTTGCTGGGCGAACTATACAATGCCGCGGGCGACGTCCGCGCCGCCGAGCAGGTGTTCGACGAATGCGTCGGCTCGCGCCGATTTGAAAGCCCCGCGCTGCGAGATCGCCGCCGACTGGTCAAGGCCGCAGCCGCCGCGCTCACGCCCCCTGCGACCCCAACGGAATCATTTTTGCCCGAGTCGGGGAAACTGTGGCTCGTCGGCGGCTTGATCGGCGTGATTATCCTGGCATTCGTCGTGCTCCAGGTGCGTGAGCTGCGACGGCGATTGTCGCCCGGGCCGCCCCGCTGATCGGAGTGTCCCATTGGATAATGAACTGACACGGCCGGTGTTGATCGGCTGGAAAGAGCGCATCGATCTGCCGGATTTTGACTTGCGACGCATTCCGGCAAAAATCGACACCGGCGCTCGGACGTCCGCTCTTTCCGCCGCATACTATGTGCTGCGGGAGGACGCGGACGGCCGGCGTGTCGCGGACCTGACGCTCGAGTTCCGGCTGCCGAAGCGCAAGTCCGTCCAGGTCGTCGCGCCGGTTCTGGGTCAGTCGACGGTGAAGTGCACCGGGGGGCTTCGCGAGACCCGACCGATCATTGAGACCTGGGTTCGCCTCGGCCCGATTTTCAAGCTGATTCGCTTCACCGTGACGGATCGATCGCACATGCTGACGCCGTTGATCCTCGGACGTCAGGCGCTCGCTGGTGACTTTATTGTCGACGTGCGCCGGAAATACCTGCTCCGGCGCGTGCGCGCGACCGGGGAGTGATTTGCCACGGAGGTGCCCACATGCGGATAGTCGTCTTGTCGCGCCGGCCGGACCTGTACAGCACGCTTGCTCTCGTCCGGGCGGCGGCGTCGCGCGGCCATGACATTCGCGTGATGGATACGTTGCTCTTTGACGTGCACGTGCGCAGTGGCCGGCCGGAACTGTTCTACCAAGGCGAACCCATCGGACCCGTTGACGCCGTCATCCCACGCATCGGCGCGTCCATCACCGTCTACGGGCTCGCGGTGCTGCGCCAATTTGAAATGTTGGGCGTGTACTGCCTCAATCCGCCGCATGCGATCGCGCGATCGCGCGACAAGTTCCGCGCGCTCCAGGTACTCAGCCATCGCGGCATCCTGGTTCCACCGACGGTGTTTACCCGTCAGGCGACGGACCTCCCGCGCCTGATGGCGCAAGTCGATGGCCCGCCGGTTGTGGTAAAGCTGCTCGAGGGGACGCAGGGCACGGGCGTCGTCCTGGCGGAATCGCAGCGCGCCGCCGGGTCCGTTGTGGAAGCGTTTCACGGCCTGGACGAGAACATCCTGATCCAGAAATTCATTGGCGAAGCGGCGGGAACCGACATCCGGGCGCTGGTCGTCGGGCGGCGAGTCGTGGCCGCAATGAAGCGGCAGGCAGAGCCCGGCGAGTTTCGCGCGAACCTGCACCGGGGCGGCACCGCCCGCGCCATTTGGCTCGAACCGGCCGCGCAGCGGGTCGCCGTCACGGCCGCGCGGGCCTTGGGCCTGCGCATGGCCGGCGTCGACCTTCTCGAATCGGCCGAGGGCCCAATGGTTCTCGAAGTGAACTCCTCGCCCGGGTTGGAGGGAATCCAGCGGACAACGTCGATCGACGTGGCCGACGCTGTCATCCGCCAGGTGGAGCGCGAGGCGACCCCGGCGTCGGCGATGTAACCGGCGCACCGTCATGACGAACTCACACTCGGCTGCCGCCCTGCACCGTGCGACCGTGCGCCGCCTGCGCCTTGCGGAACGGCACTTATCGGCCGCGCATCCCGTTTTCGACGAGTTGATTCGTACCGTCGGCCGATGCACTCTGCGCCCGGCGCCGGATCTGTTTCAGGCGCTCGTGAGCACGGTGGTTTCACAGCAGATTTCGGTGAAGGCTGCGGACTCGATCGTCGAGCGGTTGCGGCGCGCGACCGGCCGTCATGGACTCGGACCGCGCGGACTGCTCCGCTGCTCGGAGCAATCGCTCCGCGGCTGCGGCTTGTCGGCCGCCAAGTTGCGGACGCTGCGCGAACTCGCTCAGCGCGTGTCCGATCGCCGCTTGAGGCTCGACCGGCTTCGCTCCCAGGATGACCACGCCGTCGCCGAAGCGCTGCTGCCGATCCCCGGCATCGGCCCGTGGTCGGTGCAAATGATCCTCATTTTTGGCTTGTGTCGGCTCGACGTGCTGCCGGTCGGCGATCTCGGTCTTCGTCACGGCGTCAGCGCGCTGTTCCGCATGCCGAAGTCGCTGCCACCCGCACAACTCGAAGCCCTGGCCGAACCCTGGCGGCCGTATCGAACCGTCGCGACCTGGTACGTCTGGCGCAGCCGCCGGATGAAATTGCCGAGCGACTCGAACGGCGATTAGCGGTGGTCAGGCGTCGTGCTTGTCCCACAACGGCTGGAAGACTTCATCGCGCTGATGCTGCTGGTTGTACGTCCGGATCAGGACGTGCATGGCGCGGCAATACTCGCGAAACGCTTCGGCCAAATCAGCCTGAGCAATGCACTGGTCCGCGCGGGCGCGGCGGGCAGTGAAATCGTCGACGTTCCATTCGATGCCCGCTTCGTTGAGCCGCTGACGCATGTCATCTGTCGCCTTCACGAGCTTTTCGATCAGCGGTCTTTCGATGACGCAGCGGCGAGAACTGTGGACGTTGAGCCGCGGCTTCAACACTTCGCGGGGCGCGTGACGTTCGCGCTGGCTGTGAATGATGATTGCGACCAGACCGATAGATATCACCACCGACGCCGCCGTGAATACTTGCAGAGCGCCGGGCCTTTCGGAGACCATCAATACGAGTGCCAGAATTGCCAGCGCGATGCCGGCGACGAGGATCATGAGCGGCCAGGGAATCGGTCGGCGCGACCTCGGCGCCGTGTTGCCCGTTGGTCGCGGTCCTTCGGGCGGACTCCCGGCGACTCGGATGATCTGTACCGTGATGTTGTCCGGCCCGCCGCGGAGATTCGCTAACTCGATCAGAAACTCGCACGCTTCTCCGGGAGGCAGCGCCGCGGCCACGGCTCCGATCTCGTAATCCGAAAGCTGCCCGGACAGGCCGTCGCTGCACAGGAGAAATACGTCGCCCGGCTCGATCGGGTGCGGACCCTCGATATCGACCTCGACCAGCGCGTCCGGGCCGAGCGAGCGCAGAATGACGTTGGATCGGATGCCCTGGAGGTCTTCCGGTTTCAGGTGCTGCCGGCGGGCAATTTCCCAGACCGCGCTGTGGTCGAACGTCAGTTGGTCGATCTGACCCTGGCGGATGCGGTAGACGCGGCTGTCGCCGACGTGAGCAACCCAGGCGCCCTCGGGTCGAAGCAACAGCGCGCTGGCAGTCGTGCCCAAGCCGCGAAACTCGGGGTTTTCCTGGCCGATCGCGAAGATGCCGGCGTTGGTTTCGACGAACGCTTTTCGCAGGGCCGCGGCCGGGCCCTCTTGAACGTGTTTGTGATAGGTGTGCGGGATGTCGCGCTTGGCCTTGGCGCTGGCCTTTTCGCCGACGGCGTGACCGCCCATGCCGTCGGCCACGAGAAAGAGATGTCCATGGTCGCGGAAGCGCTCGGGGTCGCCGGCCGGATCCTCGCAGTACGCATCCTGATTGTGGCTGCGGCGCAGTCCCACGTCCGTGCGCGACGCAAATTCAATGGCGGGACATTCGGTCAACGGAAGTCACCCTGATCGGCCATCCACGCTGGTTCCCCGAATTATCGGCATCCGGCATGACCGCTGCAAGGGGCAGGGTGCCGCGACGGCCTCGCTTGACGGCCCGACGGAATTCGGGTATCGCCCCTCGTTCGGCCCGTTTCGCGGGGGAGGCTGCCATGCCGCGCCGCACGATACTGATCCGACTTCTGATCGCGGCCGCCCTCACCGCGGGAGGCTGCGTGGAGCGGCGATTCGTGATCGAATCCGACCCGCCGGGCGCCCTCGTCTACGTCAATGGCCAACCGCTCGGAAGCACGCCTGTGGACGGTCATTTCATCTATTACGGCAATTACGAATTCACTCTCGTCAAGGACGGTTACGAGACGTTGCACGTCGATCAGCGTATCCGCGCGCCGTGGTATCAATATCCGCTCGTCGACTTCGTCAGCGAGAACGTCTATCCTGGCAAGCTGGAGGACGTGCGGCGATTCCGTTACGCCATGCAGCCGGCGACTCAAGTCAACACGCAACAGCTCATGCAGCAGGCCGAAGCACTCCGGAACCGCGGTCGCTCGCTGCCCGTCGATGAATAACCGAGCATTTCGTCGGTCCTAGTCGTCGCCGGGCGGCGGCCGCAAGTCGGCGTCCCAGCGCAGCGGCGTCTCACTGCGAATGTCGCCGATGCCGATCGCGCATTGACCCGCGAGTATCCGTTCCAGCGCGGGCAGAATGTGCCGGGCCCGCCAACCGCGGCCAAGGTCGCTGTCTTCCGGCGCGCCGCACGCGCCCTCCGATCGGTGGCGGATCCAGCGCTTGATGTCCGAGCTGGTCGCGACCAGTGCCGGCGCCAGCGCCCACCGCGTGCAAAGGTCGGTCAGGGCGGCCAGCACAAAGCCACCGACCACGGCGACCGGCGGCGGCTCGACGTCGCGCTCCGTCGGCGCCGGCCAGTCCGCGGACGGCAGGGCCCGCGCCCGGCGCACGGCCGCGAGTATCTCGCCATGATCCCGCGCCGCCACTCCCCGCAGCGTTGCAAAATCCCGCTCGTGCTGCGGCAGACGGCGCGCGATCTCCACCAGAAGGTCGTCGCGCAAGACGCTGCGGACCGGTCGGTTCTGCCGCTCGGCGACCTCTTCTCGCCAGGCGAATATCTCTCGCACGACGGCCAGCCGCTTGCGATCCAGTGCGCCGATGCCTTTCAGCTTGCGCCAGCGCTCAACCAGCGGATCATCGCAAAGCGCGTGGCGCTCCAGCCCCGCCATTTCCTCGCGCAGCCACGTCGCGCGCCGCAAGTCGCGCAGCCGCGACTCAATCACGGAGTAGATCGGCAGCAGGTGCCGCACGTCGTCAAATGCGTACGCCCGCTGTTGAGCCGAGAGCGGCCGCCGCGCCCAATCGGTGAGCGTTTCGCTTTTCGAGAGAGCCTGACCAAGAACGGACCGGACGAGCGCGGCGTATCCGACCGGATATCCCAGGCCGACGAGTCCCGCGGCGATCTGGAGATCGAACAGCCCGCCGGGCGTTCGGCCGGACGCCTGCCGAATGATGCGGATTTCCTCGCGCCCGGCGTGCACGACCACCGTCCGCGCGGGGTCCACGATCGGATCCCAGAGCGGGTTGAGCGACGGCAGCGCTAGCGGATCAATGACCGCCAGCCGCCGCGGTGTCGCGATTTGCACCAGGCACAACCGCGGGTGAAACGTGCCTTCGCCGATGAACTCGGTATCGAGCCCGATGACTGGCTCTTCCGCCAGTTCGTCGCAGAATGTGCGAAGTGCGACGGGATCGTCAATCCACTGCTGCGCCAACTCGGACATGCGCGAGCTCAAGACCGGCGGAAGCTCCTGAACAGTCAACGGCTGCCGCATTGCGAACGGACGCCCACGCCGGTGCGGCACACGGCGTTCTCTTACAATAGACAGTGCGGAGAAGGTCGAACAGCGGGCGGCGCAGTGCGATGCTGGAAGAACTGATCGGCCAGAATGTCGTCGTGGATATGCGGAGCACGTTCGTGTGCGTGGGCATGCTCACGCGCATCGACGATCGGTTTCTCGAACTCAAGAATGCCGATGTGCATGATCTCCGCGACACCGACACCTCACGCGAGAACTACGTCGCGGAGTCGAAAGCGACCGGAATCAAGCGCAATCGCCGCCGAGTGCTGATCCTCCGCGACGACGTGGTCGCCATTGCCCGACTCGAGGACGTCTCCGAAGGATGACGCCGTTCGGCGTCAGCAACCCATGCGGCAAATCGAAATCGGCGGCGTCACGGAAACGATCATTGAAGCCGGCGATTATCCGCCGGAGCGAATTCGCCAGGTTCTGGGCTCAGAGATAGTGGCCGTCCTCGGTTACGGCGTGCAGGGCCGCAGCCAATCGCTGAACCTGCGCGACCGCGGGCTGAGCGTCGTCGTCGGCCTGCGGCCCGAGAGCCGCCACTGGAGCACGGCCGTCAGCGACGGCTGGCAGCCAGGCTCGACGTTGCTCCCGCTGCTCGACGCCGCCCAACGTGGCAACGTCGTCGTGTACTTGCTCTCCGACGCCGGGCAGATGCAACAGTGGCCGGTCATCAAGCCGGCTCTGACGGCCGGCAAGGCGCTCATCTTCGCACACGGGTTCGCCCTGGTCTACGGTGATCAGACCGGCGTGGTTCCGCCCGAAGACGTGGATGTACTTCTGGTCGCGCCGCGCGGGTCCGGTACGACGCTTCGCCGGAATTTCCTCACCGGCACGGGTCTGAGCGGCAGCATCGCCGTCCGACAGGATGCATCGGGACGCGGAAGGGTTCGAGCCGAGGCGCTCGGCATCGCCATCGGGCTGAGCAGTCTGTTCGAGACGACGTTCGAGAACGAAGTGATCTGCGATCTGACCGGCGAGCGCGGCACGTTGCTCGGTGCGATTTACGGACTCTGGCTGGCCCAATACGAGGTCCTGCGCGAACATGGGCATTCGCCCGCGGAGGCGTTCAACGAAACCGTTGAAGAAGCGACCCAGAGCCTGTATCCGCTCATTGCTGAGAACGGCATCGACTGGATGTATGAGCATTGCTCGACGACGGCGCAGCGGGGAGCGCTCGATTGGTTCCGCCGGTTTCGTGATGCCGTAAAGCCTGTCTTTGAGGAACTTTATGGCCGGGTCGCCGACGGCTCTGAAACTCGCCGTGTGCTCACCGCTAACTCTCAGCCCGACTATCAGGAGCGGCTGACAGCCGAGCTGCGTGCGATCGCACTGAGCGAAATGTGGCGGGCGGGGACGGCCATTCGCTCGCTTCGGCCATCGGCTGGAAAAACCGATGCCAACAACCGCAAGTAGGTGCGGCACAATTTGCTCGTAATCATTGTGACTACAATCACTTACGCAAGTTCACAAAAATAGCTCAATCATCCTTTCTTCTCGCCGTTGAACTGCGTATAGTGAGACCTGCCACCCGGACCGCCGATCGCGGCAGCTGACATCCTCGAATCACCCGCATACGGAATCTCTGGCAGGCGCCGAATGGACGGTCCGTGCGTGGACGCGATCACCGTGACCTCGCGGCGGACGGAGAGCGAAAGGAGCTGGATCATGCTGTCCAACGAAGTCGTGCGTGAGCTCCGCTCCATCTGGCTCCCGAACACCAGCGATTCCGGCCTGGCTCGGATCATCGACCTGCTCCAGAAGGGCTCTCCGCTGTTGCTCGCCGGTCGATTCACAGCGGCCCTTCCCACCGGCTGCCTGGCGACCCACATCGGTTGGCACCACCCGGCCGTTTGTCACCGCGACGATGACGCCGGCGTCCTCTGGCTGACGCGAATTGCCGGGTTGAACCCTGCCACGTCGCACGTCATCCGCGAATGGGATCGACACGATCCGCGCGACTGGACGTTCCGGCGCGACCTGCTCGAGGTGCTGATCGACGAGCGCGACCGCCGACGGTCCGTCGCCGAACCCGAGTCGGCGCCGGCCGAGTTGGTCTGCGCTTAACCAGCGCTGACAGCGGATTCAGCGCGGCTCCACGACGGGAATGGCCGTCGCTCCCGTACAATCCTCAGCATGTTGGTGATTCTGGAAAGCGCCGGCCGGTACTCGGCGTTTTGTGGTCGTGCGCTGCTGGCCGCCGTGGACGCATTCCGGCGACCCGCCGAAACGATGCGCCAGTTTTACGTTCACTTTCTGGGCGCGCTGCCGCTGGCCGCGGTCGCCGGGCTGGCCATCGGCGTCGTGCTGTGGATGCATCTGCGCGGCATCCTCGTCCGCTTCGCCGGCCCCGAGACGGTGCAGTACTTGCCGACCGCGCTGACGCTGGCGGTCGTATTGGAATTCGCCCCGATTGGCGCGGGCCTGATCGTCGCCGGGCGATCCGGCGCCAGCCTCGCCGCCGAACTCGGTTCGATGAAACTGACCGAGCAGGTGGACGCGATGAACATGCTCGGCCTGTCGCCGATGCGGGAACTCGTCGGCCCCCGGGTGCTCGCGTGCACCTGCGCACTGCCGCTGCTCACAGTGTTCATGGACTACCTGGCCATTCTTGGCAGTTTCGCCGCCGAGGCCCTGACCAGCGGCGTCACGTGGTTGCAGTTTCGCGCGGCGTGCCTCGATCAATTGCGATTCCACGATGTCGTACTGGCCACGAGCAAGACCGCCGTATTCGGATTCTTGATCGCGGCGGCGGGATGTTACCATGGCTTGGCGGCCGGCGGCGGCACGGAGGGCGTCGGCCGAGCCGCAACCCGGGGCGTCGTCGCCGCCACGCTCAGCGTCGTCCTGGCCAACGTATTGCTCGTCCGCATCATTCAGGTCTTCGGATAATGGACCAGTCTGCGATGGCGAAACGGCCGCTTTCTCCACCGGCCATGCGTTGGATCGGGCCGAAGTTTTTTCGCCAGTCGGCCGTCGACGTCGCGCAACAACTCCTCGGTGCGATCCTGGTTCGGCGGATGGGCGGAATCGAGCGCCGCGCGCGGATCGTCGAGACGGAGGCGTACCTCGGGCCGGCCGATCGCGCTTCGCACGCATCCAAAGGGCGGACCCGCCGGACCGAAGTCATGTTCGGCCCGGCCGGCCATGCGTACGTGTACTTCATCTACGGCATGCACTACATGCTCAATGTCGTGACCGGAACGACCGGCAAAGCTCACGCCGTGCTCTTGCGCGGCGCGGCGCCGCTCGACGGCTGGGACGTCGATCTGTCCGGCCCTGGCCGGCTCGCCCGCGCGTTCGAGATCAGCCGAGCGGATAACGGCCGACCGGTTACCGGACCCGATCTTCAGTTCGCGCGCGACCGGCGGCGGCGACCGGAGTGGATTGCCACCCCGCGCATCGGCGTGGATTATGCCGGCGAATGGCGCCATGCCCTGCTCCGATTCATCGACGTCGAAGCGCTGCCCTCGCGCCGGCGAGCCGCCCGCCGGCCCGGGGAACCCGGCGTCCGCACCCGCTGTCCGTAGGATGATAGTGCCGCTCACGCCCCCGTAGCTCAGGTGGATAGAGCAACGGATTTCTAATCCGTCGGTCGCAGGTTCGAGTCCTGCCGGGGGTAGTAAACGCAAGACGCAGCAGGCATTGAGCTTGCGGCGTCTATTGTTTCCGGGTTGCTGGCGAAATCGCCCGAAAATGTAGCCATTTTGTAGCCATTCTCAGCCGATCAGGCGATTCAGGCTGTCGGCCAGCTTGGCGTCGTCGCCGGGCATGACGTGGCCGTAGACGCTCAAGGTGAACGCGGCGGACGCATGGCCGAGGCGTCGGGACACGGCGAGCACGGAGCGCCCATCGCTCAATAGCTGGCTGGCGTGCGAGTGCCGCAGGTCATGGAACCGGACGGGCGGCAGACCGGCGCGCTGGAGCAAGGGCCGGAAGATGCGCCGCAACAGGCAGGACTTGTCCAGATACCCGCCGGCCGTGTTGCAGAACACCGGCGCGCCGATATGCCCTTCCGCCAGCATCGCCGCCCGGTGGGCCTTGAGGGCGTCGACGGCGAACGCCGGCAGGCTGATCGTGCGGAGAGACGCTTTCGACTTGGGAGCGGCGACGGCGACCGTGCCGCCCCGCCCGGTGGACGCCAGCGCCCGACGGACGGCGACGGTTCCCGCCGTCAGGTCGACATCCGCCCATTCGAGCGCCAGCAACTCGCCGATGCGCATGCCCGTCCCGCAGGCGACGGCCAGCAGAGCGTAATGCCGCGCGCCGTGGGCTTGCGCGAGCAGACGTTGCACCTGGTCGACCGTGAGGAATTGCATTTCCCGATGAGCCGGCCGTGGCTTGGCGACGGACGCCGCCGGCGAGAACGGAATCAACCGGCTGGCGACGGCGTGCTTGAGCGCGGCATTGAGCACCTGCGCCACGGCCTGCCGCGTCCGCGCCGACAGACCGGACTTGGCCAGCGCGGCGTAGAGCGTTTCGACGTGCTGGACGCGGAGCGCGGCGAGCCGGACGCCGCCGAGCTTGTCCGCGACGTGGCCCGCCAACTCCCGATAGCGCTTGAGCGTCGCGGGACGAACCCGACTCGCCGCCGTCGTGGTCAGCCAGTGCGTCAGGTATTCGCCGAGCGTCAACCGGCCGGACTCTCCCAGCGCCCCGGCATCGGCCGTGGCTTGCAGCTTGCGGAGCGCCTGCGCGACTTCGGACTTGGTTGCCCCGTAGACGACCCGGCGCTTGCGCCGTCCGTGACCGTCGTAGCCGAGAGACACCGACCCGACCCAGCGCCCGTCCGCCCGCTGGTAGATCGACCCTTCCCGCCATCCCCGCCGTCTGCGCGTCATGGTTTGGCCCCCCGAAGCCAGTTGCGAATTGTGTCCGTGGACGTTTGGAAGTGCCGGGCAATCGCCGCGACGCCGTGCCCCTGCGCCCGGAGCGCTCGCGCTTCGGCGACTTTCCGGCGATGATCCTTCTGCCGGCACGCCGCCGAGCAGAACTCCCGGTTGATGCGCACGCTGCCGTCAACGAGCGCATCGGAAACGCTCATCCATCGGCGGCAGATCACGCATGACTTGTAGCTGACTTCGCCGCAGACCTGCCGGGCGAACTGGACCCACAGCGCCCCGGCGAGATTCAACGGCAGCAGTCGCAGCGTCGGCCCGCTGTCGCGCTGACCCCAGCCGACGAACGGGACGACGTGGCGGCGCAGATAGCCATTGAGCGCGCCTGTGGCGAGAAGATGCGCTACGTCGGCGGCAGTCGGAACAATGCACACCGGGTATTCGGCGTCCGCGTCATGGACGTACCGCCAATTCGCGCCGTCGCGGCGGATGAGATTCGCCAGCGCGGGGGCGTCGTCCAGCGCCTGCCACAATTCGAGGGCCTGCCGGGCGTCGCGGATCATGGCGACCCACTGCGAGTGCAACTCCGGCCGCGACAGACCGAGCGGGCCGAACTTGTTGGCGAAGCCCAGCGCGGATTCGCGGTCATCGCCGAGGGCGGCGAACTGCTGAAACAGCCCCGGCTCAAAGAGCGGCGAATAGGCCCGGTCCGCGTCGGCCTTCGGTTCGACGCGCTCCAGCGCCCAATCCCGGCCGCGCCGCGCCCAGCGATACCCGTCCGGGCACACTGACCAGCGCAACATCTGCGAGTAAGGCTCGACGAGCCGGATTTCGGATTCGCGGTCGGATTCAAGGCGGTTGATGGCCATAACCAAAATATAACACTTTCAGGTATGGACGGCAAGTGGACCCGCTGGTATGCTACCGGACAAACCCGAATTCAGGAGTCCTGCGATGACGACTTTGGCATTTGATGTGGTAAGGGACGGCGCGCTCGGCGTGGCGGACGCTTGCGAGTTCACCGGGCTGGGTCGCTCGTATTTGTTCGCGCTCATGAGCCGCGGCCAGCTGCGCTTTGTGAAAGTGGGCAAGCGCCGGCTCATTCCCAAGCGCGAACTTGAGCGCCTGCTCGCCGAGGGGCTGAGCGAGCCAGTTGGGGTTCGGTGAAAAAAATGCCGCCGCGCGGCTGGGGAACACGCGCCGGCGGCAGGAAACGGAGTATCTTGGATGATACAGGTTCCCCCTTCCCCCCGCAAGTCTGCCGCTCTGCTGCGCGGCTCGCGCCCGCTGGCGTCGGCGCACGCCGGCCCCGAACTCTGCGGTTTGGCGTGCCCGGCCTGCGAGCGCGCCGCCAGAATCGCCGCCGAGCGCGACGAGCGCCGAGCGCGACGCCGCAACGAGCGCCGCGCGACGCGCGATGAGGCCCGCCGGTTGGCGCGGTTGCTCGCGCTGCATCCGCAAATACTCGCGGCCGCGCTCGCGCCGCTCAAGCGCGATCTCGCCGCCGTGGCCGACGCAGTGGCGCGACTGGAGGGCCGGCCATGAAGCAGCGCACTTCGATCATGGACGCGGCCCGCGCCGCCGAAGCCAAGCGCCGCGCCAGCCGTGGCCGCAAGCCGTCGATGAATGGCGTTTTCGAGACTGGCGCTGCGTCGGAGAAATTGGCGGACCGCCCGACGATCGTCATCACGCCGGCTGAGCACGAAGTCAACGACGCCGCGATCGTCGCGCTGGCCACGGACCCCGATCTTTACCAGCGCGGCGAGCTCCTGGTCCGTCTGGCCGGTGAGTCCGGTGAGTCCGGTGAGTATTTGCCGGCCGATGGAAAATCGCCGTCGATACGCCGGGCCGGTGGCATGCGCATCGATGCTGTCCTACCGCCGAGTCTGCGGGAACGCCTGACGCGGGTCGCCATTTGGGTCAAGCCCAGCACAACGAGGGACGGCGTTCAGGAACACCGGATTGTTCATCCGCCCGGCTGGTGCGTCAATGCCGTCCATGCCCGAGGGTATTGGCCGGGCATCCGGGCCCTGGGCGCGGTGGTTGAGTACCCGACGATCCGGCCGGACGGCGAGATTCTGACGCGGCAGGGGTACGACGCGCAGACAGGTTTGTATTACGCACCGGCTGGCCGCGTCGATGACGTGCCGGGAAACCCGTCATCGCGCGACATTCGCGCCGCGATCGCTGCGCTGGACGAAGTGATATGCGACTTCCCGTTTGAGTCCGACGCGCACCGGGCTGGCTGGTTCGCTGCGTTGCTGACGCCATTGGCGCGGTTTTCGTTCGCTGGACCATCACCTTTGTTCCTGGCCGATGCCAACGTCCGTGCCGCCGGCAAGACGCTGTTGATCGAGACGATCGGCTATCTGATCACCGGCCGACCGATGACCGTTTCGACGTTCACCGGCGACCAAGATGAAATGCGGAAGCGCATCACGGCGCTGGCGATCGCTGGCGACCGGCTCGTACTGCTCGACAACTTGACCGGGCAGATTCGCAACCCCGTTCTGGACGCCGCGCTCACAAGTGAGACCTGGCAGGACCGATTGCTCGGCGTCAATCGCACGATCAGCGCGCCCATGCTGATGGTCTGGTACGCCAGCGGAAACAACTGCTCGTTGTTCTCTGATACGGCGCGGCGAACGTGCCGAATACGGCTCGAATCGCCAGAGGAAAACCCGGAACGCCGCGACAACTTCCGGCATCCCGACCTTGTGGGCTGGGTGCAAGCGAATCGTCCCCGATTGCTCGCCGCGGCGTTGACCATCCTGCGCGGTTTCCACAGCGCGGGCCGGCCGGATCAAGGGCTCGCGGCGTGGGGTAGCTACGCGGGCTGGAGCGGGATGGTTCGGAATGCCGTGGTTTGGGCAGGGCTCGCTGATCCCGGCGAAACGCGCGTCAGCATCACCGACCACGATCCCACGGCGGAAGCGCTTGGCGTGCTGCTCAACTCGTGGCGGCGCGCTGATCCCCACGGCCGCGGCCTGACCGCCGGCGAGTTCCTGTCCATGATCCGGCCGGACTCGAAAGGCTTGCCGCCGGAGTGGGCGACGGATGCGATCGCCGCGCTGGACGTGCTGCTTGCCCGGCTGGATGCTAGGGGGCTGGGAAACTGTCTGCGGAGCTATCGCCGGCGCATTGTGGCCGGGTTGTTCTTCGATCGCGCTGGCGAGTACCAGCGCGCCGTGCGGTGGACCGTTCGCACAGCGCGCGAATTTTCCATCGGCCGGCAGACACTCACGGGACTCACAGGACTCACGGCCCCTACGCATCAGGAGACAACCCCATGACCCGCGACGCCGCCGACCGACTCGCCGCCGCGCTCCGCGATACGCTGATTTCGCCGAACGTCATGGACTCGAACGGCGAACCGGCCAACATCGTGGACGCGCTGGCATACCTGGCCCGCTCCGTGGCGCACGCCGCCCAAGCGCTCCAAGCCATCGCCGTCAGCCCGCACTTGGGACACTATCACCGGACCATCGACCGCAACGGCGACGGCGAGACGGACTACGACGAGGAGTGACGACATGGCGCATCGTGGCGCACGCGGCGCAAAACGGACCATGTTCACCACGCTACTGGCCGCTGGCTGGTCCGTCTCATCGGCCGGGCGGCGCGTCAACGTCGGCCGGCGCACGGCGACGCGCTGGGCGAACGACCCCGCGACGCTGGCCCGTATCCGGGAGCTTCAGACGGCCACGACCCGCCGGGTGCTGGGCTTCCTCACGGCGTCGCTCACGCTCGCCGTAAAGCGTCTGCGGCAGCTCGCCATGTCAAACCATACCCCGACCGCCTTGCGTGCGTCCTGCGCGATTCTGGAGCAAGCAATCCGTATCCGGGACGCCACCGAGATCGAAGCGCGGCTGACAGCGCTGGAAGCCGTCGCCCGCGACTCGCCCCCGCGCGCCTGTAGCGCGAGCGGTTTCAGCCCTGTTAGCGTTGACACAGACGAACGCACGAATGGGAGGACGTACTAATGGGACGGGATGAAGTGACGCCGTGGCAGCGCCGCGCCAATCGGGCCTGCTCGCGCGTGAGCGCCATCATGGGCCGCGCGCTGACGGACCCTGCGGCGAGTTCGGACTACCGACGCCGCATCGGGATGCTGTATGCGGAAGCGCTGGCGCTCGCCAAAGAGCGCGAATCACTGGATCGCTGGCTGAACAAGCATCAACACCATCGTTCATTCGGAGACACACTATGACGGGCTTGAAACTCTTGGCGTTCGACGCGAAAGCCGTCATCGCCGAAGTCACCATCGACGTGCGGGGCGACGCCGCCGCCGCTCTGCTCGCGGGCGCAACGGTCCCCGTCTCGTCCGACGCCATCGCCGCCGAAGTCGAAGCGGAGCGCGAAGCGGCGCTGGCCGCGCTGCCGGAGCGCGCCGAGCTGGACCGCGTGGACGCGCTCTTGGAGCAAGCGCACGCCCAAGCCAAGAACATGGCCGACGCCGAGGACAAGTTGACAACGCAGATCGCCGCCGCCGTGGCGCGCGGCGACACGCCGCCGGCGAGCGCCTGGAGCAAGCTCGACGACGCCCGCCGCACGCGCGGCCGCGCCGCCGAAGCGGTGGCCATTCTCGACGCGGTGCGCGCGCAGGCCGAGGACGCGCTGGAAGCCGCCCGCGCGCGGGCGCTCCGGGCGTGGCGCGCGGACGCTCTCGCCCGCGCTCAAGAGGCCGAGCGCGCCGCGCTTGCCGCCATCGCGCGCGCCGCCGCCGGGCATATTGCGGCCGTCATGTCCGCCCGCGCCCGGCTGCGGACCGTCGGGCGGTTCGACCCGGACGAGACGCCGCCGCCCCAGCCGGATCAGGCCATCCTGGCGCGGTTCGGCCGGCAATGGCGCGAGGAGCGCGCCATTCACGGCCAACTGTGGGTGCCGAAGGACGCCACGCTGACGCCCTCGACGGTCGAAAGCATCCCTGCGCCCGTCATCCCCGCGCCGGGGCCGAAGCCATGAGCCGACGCCACGAACGCCGATTGTTCGCGCTGGAGCGCCGGGACCACGGCCCCCGTCCGCCCGCGCCGTCCCCGCTGGACGTGTCCGCGCTCACCATCGCGGAACAGGACATGATTCTCGCGGCGGATGACTTGATCCGCACGAAGCCGCAGTCGAAATGGACGCCGGCCGACCATGACCTGATCGCCCGGACGGAATCGCTGTTGAGTCTCTTACGTTCTCAAAGGGAGGAGAAGTCATGACTACCACCACGCCCGCATGGTTGCGCCGGATGTCGTATCGCCGGCCGACGGCGCTCCGCAATCTGGCGCGCCCGAAGCGCGCCCCGCAGGAACCGCCGACGCCGCCGAAGCCGGACGAACCGATGGAACTGACGCTGGACGCCACGCCCCCGCGTCCCGGCAGCGCCAAGGCCATCGACGCGCTGTTGGCGCAGTCCGGCGAGTTCCCCGGCGATGAAGCGGACGAAATGGAGTGCAACGCCATCGTGGAAGCGCTGCTGCGGGTCGGGCAGAACGACAGCCGCGACGAAATGCTGGCCATCGTCCGGCGCATGAAGCGCCTCACGCCGGAGCAACTGAAGGAAACGAATCGCCGGCTGACGCTGGCCATGAAACACGGCGTCAAGCCGTCGTCGTTCTCCCTGCCTGTGAAGCGCTATGCCGCGCCGGGCGCGCCGTACCGCCCGCCGAGCGACTTGCACTTGCAGCGCATCGCCATGAGCATGAGCGGGTCAAGCCCGACCGTGCAAGTGCATGCGCCCCCGGTGAATGTCAACATCGACGCCGGCCGGATCGCCGAAGCGGTCCTGGCCGCGCTGCCGGAGCGCCTGACGATTCAAGTGCAGACGCCCCCGGCGGACGAAATGGACATTCTCATCGAGCGCGACAGCGTTGGGCGCGCCGTGCGCTACCTGAAGCGGAAGCCCGCCCGCCGGAGTCCGACGCCGTGAGCATCCGCGCCAAGTATCCGCCAAGCCGGGCGCTGCCCGTCCCGCCCGGTTCGGATGCCGTCGTCTGCTTGCGCAGCGACATCATCGCCAGCTACTTGGCGTCCGCCGGTCCGCGCGGCCGGCTGATCGCCGCCGAGTTCTCGCGCTCGCGGCTGCCGTGGGCCGAGTTCGCCGCCCGTCTGCCGGCCGATGACCGCCACTTCGCCGCGCAGGTGTTGGCCCGGTACGCCCCGCGCTGACGCGGCCGCTGACGGCGCGCAACGCCGCAAGGGATCATTCCTGCCAAGGCGCGCGCGGAAGCGCCAGACGCGATTCTGGCGCAAACGCGGGCCAATCGCTCGCGCAGCCGTGTAGCCATTCTGTAGCCAAGTGCGGGGACGCTCCGGGACGCCGGGGGACGGATGAACGCGGGAAGTGCTGTCAAACAGGGCGCAGGCGGACAGTAACGGATAGGCAGGGATTTACTGTTACGACTTTCTAATCCGTCGGTCGCAGGTTCGAGTCCTGCCGGGGGTAGTTGCGCACTGGATCCGCCCCGTTTCGCGTGACAACGGCGCGGTTCTTCGTCGTTCAACGTGCCGAGACGCGGTGCGTGCGGAGGGATCCGCTTGCCAACGCGGATCAATTACGCGAAGCTAACCGTTGCTCGCCCACGGCTAAGCGCACCGGTTGGAGATTCGCATCATGACGGGTCACGACGCGATTCGCAGTACTTTTCAGCGAAGCAAGTACCTGGTCCATCTTTTGACGGAGGATCTGAGCGATGCCGATCTGCTCATCCGGCCGGCGCCGAATGCGAACCACATTGCCTGGCAGCTCGGCCACCTGATCCAATCGACGCACGTGCTTCTCGCTCCATATCTGGGCGATCGGACGGTTCCGCTGCCGTCGGGCTTCGCGGAACGCCATGGCCGAGACGGCGCGGGCCGCGCGGACACGGCCGGGTTTTTTACCAGGTCGGAGTATCTTGACCTGTTTGACAAGTCGACGGCGGCGGCATGCGCGGCTCTCGACGCTCTGCCCCCGGAGAAGTTGGACGAGCCCAACACGGGAGCGTTGAGCCAGATGGCCCGGACGGTCGGCACGCTGTTTCAGATTGCCGCGGAACATCCGCTCATGCACCTGGGCCAGTTCAGCGTGGTGAGGCGCGCTTTGGGCAAGCCGAACAAATTCTAATCGGTCGGTGCGAGTGCGGCGGAAAACTGGCCTTGCTGGAACGGGACGGCGGGGCTAGTATCCGCCCGTTCTCGGTCGCCGCAGGCGGAGGGACGGGTCGCGTTGCGGCCCACCGAGAAGGCTTCGACAACGGCAGGGAGGCATTTGGATGTTCGCTCAATCCAAGCGATTTGCAGGAACGGCGATGCTCAGCGCCACGGTGGCCTTGAGCCTTGCCTCGTTCGCCGCCGCCGGTCCGATTTCCTCGATCGGTTCCGTCGCAGGCGCGCCGCCGGTTCTCGTCAATCCGGAACCCGGCATGGCCATTCCAACTGAAAACATTGTCAACGGGCAGTACCGGAGTCTCGGCCTCGACAACGGCGTATTCCGGAATCTGTCGCTGTCGGCGCTGAGCACCATCGACGGCATCACGGCCCTGGTGCCGGTGGTCAGCAATGGCAACGGCTACAACCTGGATTACGGCGGGTTCGTCGGCTTCCAAGTGCTGAATCGCTCGATCATCGACGGCGAGCGCGCCGGCACGACGAACTTCGTGTCGGTCGAGTTCATCGGCCCGAACGCGGCCAGCGGCTTCCTCTATGCGATGTCGCGGGACGGCGGCATTCTCGGCTCGACGATGGCGGACGACGGCATTGGTCCGAACGGCGGACGGCTGGCGACGCTGCAGATTCCGAACATCGGCATGTTCGCCGCCTGGTCGATGTACGACCAGGGCGACGCGCAGGTCCTCGTGCACAACGTCTGGGGCGTGTCGGCAATTTCGATCGACGATCCGTTCCCGACGCTGGGCGGCGGGTCGGAGACGCCCGAACCGGCGACGATGTCGCTGGCCGGCATCGGCATTCTCGGCGCGTTGTCGGCGGCGTGGAAGCGTCGTCGGCGCGTGGCCGCGTAAGCAACTCGGGGCCGGCGGCCGCAGATTGGCGGCCGCCGGCGTCCTTCTCTCGGCAAGGATCGCCGTCATGCTGCAGACCGCCGTCACGTCCCGCTCCGCCCCGCCCTTCTCCGACGTTCCCTTTGCCCAAGGCGCGATTGAAGAACTCCAAAGCGTGGGTCATGACGTGGTCCTCGGACCGTTCGTGTTCCAATGGCCGGTCGATCGCTTCTTCATTCCGGGTCGAGCGACGCGGGTCCGCGGCTGGATGTTGATGCCGGACGGGCCGTTCGACCGAATGCATGCCTACGTGAACGGCGAAGAGTTTTATACCTGCGAACCGGGGCATCGGCCGGACGTCGGCGCCGCGTTCCCGCACATCCCCAACGCCGATCGCGCGATGTTCACGTTCGAGATTCCGCGCCGGGTGGCGCGGCATGGACGCATCGTGGTCGTGGGCAAGCGCAACGATGAACCGATCGGCCGGATGTCGTTCCGCTTCCGTGATGATCTGGTTCGGCGCTTCCCGACGCCGCCGGCCAACTTGACGCTGCGGGTGGTGGGCACGGCCGACCCGCGATTCTTCCATGCTCACGGGTACAAATCGTATTGCGAGTTGCGCGACGCGGTTTACCGGCACTGGTCCGGCGGCCCGATTCCGCGGTTGCTCGACTGGGGTTGCGGTTGCGGCCGACTGGCGATGCACTGGCTACGCAATCGTCGGGTTACAGAGGTTCACGGCTGCGACATCGACGCCGAGGGCATCGCCTGGTGCCACGCGAACCTGCGGCGCGGGCAGTTCGCCGTCGTGCCGTTCTCACCGCCGACGCGCTACCCGGACAACTACTTCCACGCGGTCATCGCCTTCTCGGTATTCACGCACCTGACGGCGCCGAAGCAGCACGAATGGCTGGCGGAGATGCGGCGGATCATGGTTCCCGGCGGCGTGTTCGCGGCGTCAGTGGAAGGCTCGTCGGCCGCCTGGTTCCGTTTCGGGCCGCCGGCCCATGAGATGCTGAAAGCCGGCATCAACGATTCGTGCCGTGAGCCCGGCATGGAAAGCGTGCTCAATTCCGACGAATATCGGCGCACCTACCAGACCCGCGACTACACGGAGCGCGTGTTCAGCGAGTACTTCGACGTTCTGGAATACTGCGAGCGCGGCATCGGAAATAGCCAGGACCTGGTCGTGCTGCGCAAGCGAACCTGACACCGGCGGAGATCCGCCTCCCGGACTCCCGCCCGTCACCTGGAGAGCACCCGATGGGCAGCACCGTTCGCGATCTGGCGGAGTTGGTCGGCGGCGTGCTGGAAGGCGACGGTTCGATCGAGATTCTATCGGCGCGGCCGGTCGGCGAAGCGGGTCCGCAAGACATCACTTTCATTGAATCGGAACGGTATCTTCCGGAACTGTCGGCGTCGCCGGCCGCGGCCGCGGTCGTGCCGTTGACCGCTTCCGCGACGGGCCGAGCGCTGATTCGCACGCCGGACCCGCGGGCGGCTTTTGCCGCGATCGTCGAGCGGTTTCGCCGGCGGACTCCGGCCAGCGTGCTCGGCATCGACCCGCGCGCCGCGATCCACCCCAGTGCGACGATCGGCGCCGATCCGAGCATCGGGCCGTTCGCGGTCATCGGTCCGGGCGCGGTCGTCGGCGAGCGCTGCCGCATCGGCAGCGGCGCGTCGATCGGCGCGAATTGCCGCTTGGGCGACGACGTCACCATTCATCCCAACGCCGTGCTCTATGATGGCGTGATTCTCGGCGATCGCGTCACCGTGCACGCCAACGCCGTCCTGGGAGCCGATGGTTTCGGCTATCGCTTCGAGAACGGCCGGCACGTGCAGGCGCCGCAACTGGGGCACGTGGAAATCGGCGACGACGTGGATATCGGCGCCGCGACGACGATCGATCGCGCGGCGTTCAGCGCGACGCGAATTGGCGCCGGCACCAAGATCGACAACCTCGTGATGATCGGGCACAACTGTCAGATCGGGCGGCACAACGTGATCGTCAGCCAGGTCGGCTTGGCCGGGTCGAGCAGTACCGGCGATTACGTGATGATCGCCGGACAGGTCGGCGTCGTCGATCACGTTCACATCGGCGACCGCAGCGTGATCGGCGGGCAGGCGGCCGTGACCAAGGACGTGCCGGCCGGTTCGCGCATGCTCGGTTCGCCGGCCACGCCCGAACAGGATCAGAAGCGCATGTTGATGGCTCTCGCCGGGCTGCCGGAACTGCGCAAGACGATGCGCTGGCTCCTCCAGCAACTCGGCCTGCGCGAGCAAGCGCTGGCGGAATGCCGCTCGGACAAATCGGCAGCGTGACGGGCGTCGGGCATGGCGGCGACCAACGTCAAAAGTGTGGTGGGCTTGTTAGCGGCGGCCGGGCGATTTCCCGTCGCTTTCGCCGAAAAAGCGCGCGCGATCGGGCAGCCGGTCGCCTGCGTCGGCGTTCGAGACCTCGCGTCGCCGGAATTGCCCGCGCTCGTCGACCGGTTCACCTGGACCGGACTCGGACGAATGAACCGCGTCATCCGCTGGTTCCAGCGGGTGGGCGTCCGCGAAATCGTCGTGGCTGGAAAAGTGCCGAAGGCGCAGCTTCTCAAGCCGTGGCGCTGGCTCCATCATCTCCCGGACTGGCGGACGTTGCGGTTCTGGTACAACCGCGCGCGGCGCGACAACCGCGATGATTCGCTCATGCTGGCCCTGATCTCCGAGTTCGAGCGCGAAGGGTTGCGCTTCGGCTCGGCTCTGACCTATTGCCCGGAGTTGCTCGTGCGTGCCGGAGTATTGACCCGCCGCAAACCGACCGCGGCCGAAATGGCGGATATCGAATTTGGCTGGCAGATGGCCAAGGAGATGGGGCGTCTGGACGTCGGCCAGAGCGTCGCGGTGCGCGAGCGCGCCGTCCTTGCCGTCGAGGCGATCGAAGGCACCGATCAGGCGATCCTGCGAGCCGGCGCTCTCTGCCGCGGCGGCGGCTTCTGCGTGGTGAAAGTGGCCAAACCGCAGCAGGACATGCGTTTCGACGTGCCCACGATCGGCGCCACCACCATCGAGAGCCTTCGAAGCGCGGGCGGGCGCGTCCTCGCGATCGAAGCCGGCAAGACCATCATTCTCGATGAATCGTCCACGATCGACCTGGCCAATCGGTACGGGATGACGGTGGTCGCCCTGGACGCGGCAGCCGTCGAACGCGCCGCTTGAACCGGATGCCGCCGCTACCGTGCACGTTCTATAATGCGACAATCGGTTCCGGTCGCGCGATTCCTTACGTCGGCGCTATGGCATGGGCTCGTTGAACTTTCAGTTGCCGTCGAACGCGCCGCCGGAATCCCTGGCAGACCTCGATCGCGGATCGGTGACGGGCGCCTACGACGGCATGCCGACGCCGACACGCGTGGAGCGACATGGAACACTTCTTTCTCTGCAGCGAGACACCAACGAAAGCGGCTCAGCGCTCATTCCGTGGGAAGTTCCCGGCGCAGGGCGCACGCTGTGTCCGACCGCGACCCTGATTCCACGGCCCGAGCCGTATCGCCTGAGTCTCGAACTGGCCCGCGGAAGGTTGAACCTGGTACGGAGTCAAGCCGCCGATTGGCGGATGGTCGGTTTGCAGATTCCGCCGGCGGTTGACCAGCAGATCCGCGAAGCCAGCTCCGTGTTCGGTCAAGCGGCGACGGCGTCAGCCGGCGATTCGGTGGATGCCCTGGCTCTCGACGCGCTGAGCCTGGCGGGACGGGCGGCCAATCAACTCGTCCGCGTTTACATCAGCCAGATGCTGCAGGCTCGCCACCAACGGCAAGCGAAACTCGACACGGAACTGGCGATTCGGATTAACGGCGTGCCGTCGCCTGCCGCGGCGCCGGCCACGGCGGCGGCCTGCAACGCGGCCATCGTCCCCCTCACCTGGCGAATCACCGAACCCTCGGAGTCCGAGTATCGTTGGGACATCGCCGACGCCGCGCTGGATTGGGCCACTCGCTCGCGACTTCAAGTTTGCGCCGGGCCGCTCGTGGATCCGTCAGGCCACGGCTTGCCCAATTGGCTGTCCGTCTGGGACGGGGATTTGCCCAGCCTTTCGAGCTTCATGTGCGATTACGTCGAGACGGTCGTGGGCCGGTATCACCGCCGCATCCGCCGGTGGCAGTTGATCTCCGCAGCCAACTGCGCCACCGTTCTGAAACTCGCGGAAGACGACTGGCTCTGGCTGACCTCGCGGCTGGCGGAAGCCGCCTGGCAGGTCGATCCGGACTTGGAACTGACCATCGGCATCGCGCAACCGTGGGGCGACTACCTGAGCCGCGAGGGGCGCACGTACTCGCCGGTCGTCTATGCCGACATGCTGATCCGATCCGGGCTGCGCTTCGCCGCTCTCGACCTGGAGTGGGTGATGGGTGTGTCGCCGCGCGGCAGCTACTGCCGCGACCTGCTGGACGCCTCGCGGCTCCTGGACCTGTACGCGCTGTTGGGCGTACCGTTGAAGGTGACGCTGGCATATCCATCGGCCGCCACGCCGGACGCTTTGGCCGATCCGACGCAGCGCGTCGCGGCGGGACACTGGGTCGGTGGCATCAACGAAGAGATCCAGGCGGACTGGACCGCCGACTTTGCCGCGCTTGCCCTGTGCAAGCCGTTCGTCCGTGCAGTGACGTGGGCCCACCTGACCGACGCGGAGCAGCACCAGTTCCCCAATTCCGGGTTGCTCAGCGCAGCCGGGGCGCCCAAGGCGGCGCTGACGGAGTTTCAGCACCTCCGACACGAGCACCTCAACTAGAGTCGCTTGAGCCGAGCCACTGTTCCAGGAGCGCGGCGAGCGCATCCGGCCATGCCCCGGCGGCGCTGCCCGACGCGGGCTCTCGCGGCTCGATCCCGGTGAGACGCGGGATCGGGCCGGCCACGACGAGCCGCTCCTGCTCCGGCGGCGCCGCCGCGGGCCGTTCCCCGGCGTCGACGTGCAGGAAATACCGGCCCGAATCCGGGTCGGACTGCGCGGCGCGATCGGCCACGCTCGCCGCATCGGCCGCTTCGATTTTCACGACTCCCAGGATCCGCTCTTCGCGGAAGATCATCTCCAAGAGCGTCTGTTCCTGGGCCAAGGGCATGGAGCCACCGGCGCTCGGAAACAGGAGTTCGATGGTCAGCGCGTCGGTGCTCAGCCAATTGAGGAGGGTACGCACGGCGGCCACGATCCATGCGAGAGCGCAAATCAAGCGCTGAGCCGGAAGCTCGGGATCCTTGAAGCGCGCGCGGACCAGGTCGGCGCCGAAAGCGAACGTGAAGGACTGCCTTCGCCGCCAGAACTGATTCTCGTCGCGGGAGTAGTACAGCAGTTCATCGCGCAGAAACTTGACGTCGAACAGGTCGGGCCGCTTTTGGGGATCCGGATCCATGTAGGCCAGTTGCGAGTGCAGCAGACTCTCGACGGCGCCGCGGGTCGTTAGGGACGCGAATCCGCCCACGGGATAAACGTCGGCATCGTGAACCCGCGTCGGGATCTCTCGGGGCGCGAGCCGCGGACGCGGCCGCCCGCGCACCGTTGACTCCCATTCCGCCGCGACGGCCAGCACTTGCCGCAGCGCCAAGCGCTGACTCAACTCCGCCAGCGCCGTTCCGTGCTCGAGTTCAAAGACGTCCTCCGGCGCCAGCACGTCGCCCACGCGGCGAACCGAAGCGATCAGTTCCGTGTACATCTCCGGGATGAGCGGCAGCAAGCCTTCCAGCCGGTGCGAATCCCAAGCTCGCGCCATGACCTCGTCCGGCCCGAGTTCCAGGAGGCCCTTGATGACGGCCGGGCTGAGCATCGCGCCTCGGAAGGGAGCGCGTTCCATCATTTGCCCAAGCACGTAGGCAATGCCGCGTGGCTGATCGGCTGCCGGCAGCCGGCGGATTACGTCGGCCGCGCGGGCAAGACTCGCGTCCACGAAGAATCGGCCGAGAACGAAATCTTCGTAAGCGCGCGTGAGGCCGATCGGCAGATCGGCGGCGTCGGACGCGCGCCGTCGGGGGTGAATCTGCGCATGAGGTGCGATCAGCAGCTGCCCGAGATCGGCCAGAAAACCCAGCGGCGGCAGCGGGTGGCCGGCCGCGGACGCCACCAGCGCCCAGGTCAACGCCGGCCGCACGCTCGCCGTCCCCGGCGCCGCGACGCGTTGGAGTCTCAATCCCTGAAGGACGAAGCGCCGGGCCAAATCGAGATCGCGGAGTTCGACCGCCTCCATGCCGGCATTGTAGTTTGGCGAATCCGGGCAGAATCGGCAGACTGGCTGGCGCGCTCCGCCTTACAATCGCTAATCTCGTTCATGTTCGCCCAGATTCTTGCCGATGGAAAGATCAGAGTGTCTGCCGGCGATGCTGCGCTGGTTGAGCCGACCGGAGTCCCACGGCGCGAGTCGAGGCGAGGACGGCATGAAGATGCACACGACGATGCTCGGAGCAGTCGCCGCGACGCTGCTGATCGCAGGTCTGGGACATTCCGCCGATCCGCCGGCGACGCCCAAGCCGCCGGCGGAAGCGTCGGCCGCTCCCTCGCCGGCAACCTCGCCGCCAATGCGAAGCGACGGGCTTCCCGTTGGCAGCGTCACGAGTCCATGGATGGAGTTTTCCCGGCCGGACTGCTGCGGCCCGCTCGGCGGCGGACCGATTGGCAGCGAGTTCTATCTTCGCACCGGCCCGTCGATGCCCGTGTCCAGGATGGCCACCTTCACGCCCTTGCCGGTAAAGGCGGACTGCCAGACCCGCGGCACCGCGATCAGCGGCACCGCCTCGTCCAGCCAGGTGTGCACCGGCAGGTCGGCCCAGATCATGTCCACCGAAGGGTCCTCCGACAGGCGGGCGATCTCCGCCGTGTCCGCCTTCAGGGCCCGGAAGGGCAGGAGGTGGTAGGCCGCCGCCATGCCCAGGGTGGACTGGGCCCGGATCTCGCCGCGGGCCACCGGCCCCGGCCGCAGGCGGACGNNTGGCATCCTGCACGACACCCTCGATACCGGCTGGATGACCCAGATCGGCGCCCGGTCGCTGTTCTTCGATCCCGGCACGACGAAAGCGTGGACAGTCGACGGGGGTCTCAGCTTCACGATCAATAACAGCGGTGCGTCCAACGTGGTCTACGCCATCCCGCTGCCGGTCAACACCGGATCGCCGCTGGCCCCGAACATCGTCGTCCAAGACGTCAACGTGACGACGCGCGACTACCAGCGCTGGAGTTTCAATCTCGCCGCGGGACGGGATTGGTATCTGTGGCGGCCGGCGTACGATCGCGGCTGGCACTGGCGCATGGGCTGGGACATCGGCGGGCGCTGGGGCTATTCGCGACTCGGACTCAACGATCTGTCGCAATTGCCCGCGCGGATCGGCTATCGGCACGTCGGCGACGTGTACGGCGCTTTCGCCGCCGGCATCCATGAGGATATCGAGATTCCACTGCGCAACTGCATCTCGTTCATCATGGGAGTGAGGGCGGAGTGGGTTTATAACTGGACGGATATCGTCCCCGCCAATGTCGGCCGCGATCTTCAGGATGTGAATATCCTGCTCAACTTCGGCTGGCGGTTCTAAGCGGCCAAGGAACGTCCAGCGCATTCGATGATCGCCGCCGCCGCGCGATCGCACGCGCCGGGTTGCCCGACTCGCCGCTTCAGCGCACGCAGCGATTCGCGCACTTTCTCGGCGTCCGACTGCGAATCCAACCACCTCAGCACGCGCGCGGCAATTGCGGCCGACGCATCCTCGCAAGTCAGGAACTCGGGGAACAGCTCTCGTTCGGCGAGCAAGTTGACGATGCTGATGAATGGCACGTTCAGCACTCGCCGCGCAATGGCTCGATAGAGCCGATTGACGCGGTACACGACGACGCTCGGCACGCCATGATGCAGTAATTCCAGCCCGACGGAGCCCGACACGGCGATCGCCGCGTCCGCGGCCGACAGAATCTCGGCCATGCGGCCGACATGAGCCGCGATCGCAATGCCCGCGGAGTCGGCGGCGGCCATGACGCGCTGCCGGTGCTCATCCTTGAAGCAGGCAAATTGAATCCGCGCATTGGGTCGAGCGCGAGAGATGATTCGCAGCGCTCGGATCTGCATCTCTAAGTTGCGATCGAGTTCGCCGCCGCGCGAGCCGGGCAGAACCGCAATCGTCGGCCCGCGGCGATTTCGTAAGCTCTCGACGAATTCGACATCGACTCGCTGCCGGTGCAACTCATCGAAATACGGATGGCCCACGTACTCGGCCGTCACGCCACGGTCGCGGTACCACGCCTCCTCGAACGGCAACGAACACAGGACGCGGTGGAAACAGCGGCGCATCTTGTACACGCGGTGGCTCGCCCACGCCCAGATCTGCGGCGGCACGAACGAAATCACGGGCACGCCGGCCCGGCGCATCCGCTTCGCCAGGTGCCAGTGAAAACCCGGATAGTCGATGAGAACGGCCGCCGTCGGCCGCCGGCGCGCGACCTCGTCGAGCGCCAGCCGAGCGATACGGAACATTGTCGGCAAGGCTTGAGCGATCCCGCTCAGGCCCATGATCGCATGAGAGGCGAGAGGGAAGAGCACATCGGCGCCGGCCGCGGCGAGTTGCGGCCCGCCGAAGCCAAAACACTCCGCGCCCGGATGCCGCGCGCGCAGACTCCGAAACAGATTGGCAGCGTGTAAGTCGCCGCTCGGCTCACCCGCACTGACAAAAAAGCGCATCACGCCATCCCTGGCCGATTCACCACCGAGGCTCTGACCCGCCGAGTGGTTGCTCATCCACGGATTTCACGGACGACGCAGAATTCAAGCGGCAGCGTCGCCGCCGATTCGAACCCGCGCACGCGGTGAAATCCGTGGCTCAGTCCCTTACCCCTTCAGCGGCGGAGTCGAGCGCGAGTTACCCGGCAAGGCCGTCGGCTCCGCGACCCGGCGATATCCGAGGGCCGTCAGCACCTCCAGCACCTCGCTCCAGGTCGGGAACGGCCGGCGGTTGTCGCGCTTGTACTGATCCATCGCCTTCATGAACTCGATTTCGTCGTCGCGGTAGTCGCGCTCGCAGGTGGTGGGATCGACCTGCCGCCGACGTTCACCCTGCTGCCGGGCCTTGCGTTCACCCTGCCCGCGGCGATCGATGGCGACCGGGATGTTCCGGCGCCGCCGCTCGACGCGCTGATCGCCACCGGCCGATGTCGCTTTCTCAGTTGCGGGCGTTTCACTGTTGCTCATCGCGGATGCTCCACTGATGCGGACGGGCAAGCCTGCCGATTATGTCGATCAATGAAATTGGCTGGTCCGAGCCGGTTGCGAGTCGTCGTGAAAATCTCAGGTATCAGGGTACTTTGCTGGTAGTTCCAGTCAAGCCGAACCGGCCGCCGGCGCCGCGCCATCGCCGGCTTTCAGCCGTTTATCACGGCTGTGCCGGTGCTTGAGGCTGTGACGCCGCTGCCGACGGTGCCGATTTCTCGGCACTGGTGGCAGCCTGTCGATCCGAATGATCGTTGCCGGCGGCAAACTGGGCTTTGCCGGTCTTTCTCCGCCCGCCACAATGTCCTCGCCATGCTCAACGGGATCTTGTCCATCGACCTGATTCGCCTGTTTGATTTTTACCTGGCGTCCATGTTCATTCTCGGCACCTTGCGCCGATTTCGCCTGTACCGGGAGACCGTCGGCGTCGCGACGGCGTTTCCGAGCCGCTGGCCCAATCTCCTCAAGCTCATGCACAACCACCATGCGCTGCTCCTGACCTGGAGAACGTTTCTGCCGTCGATCCTGACGCTCGTGGTCTGGATGGCTCATCTGGCGGCGTCGCGCTGGATCTGGCATCAGGCGGTACTCAGCGTGCGCGACGTAATCTCGCACTGGCTCGCACTGGTTCTGGTCGGATCACTGGGCGCGGCGATGGTCACCGTGGACGTGTATTTTCTGATCGTCGTCGGCGCGTTCGATCGAGTCAAATTGGAAAGCAAGTTCGATGAAGCGGAACACTGGCTGTCGTCCTGGAAAGCGCCCGTCGTCCGCGTCGTGACTCTCGGATTCATCAATCCGCGCAAGATGGTGAACGAAGAGGTGCAAAAGGCGCTGGTTGCCGCGAGCGATCTAGTGGAGCGAAGCTTGTATCTGACGACGCTTCAAATGGGGCTTCGAGTGGCCTACGGTCTGAGCCTGTGGCTCACCTGGGCGATCTGGGGCGGCAGCGGCGCGACTGCGGAAATGGCCGCCGTCGCGGCGACGTCCACGGCCCTTTCGCTATGCTGGGTGTAGAGCGAGAGCAACATGGCCGCGGAACTGACGCACGCCGTTCAGGACTACCTCAAGGCGATCCACCTGCTGGGCGGCGCCGAGGGACCGGTTTCGCCGGCGGAGATTGCATCGCGCCTCGGCGTCCGCGCACCATCCGTCACCGGCATGCTGAAGCGCCTGACGCAAGCCGGCTGGATCCAGTATTCGCCCCGGGCCGGGGCGCGGTTGACCGCGCGGGGCCGAGCCGAGGCTTGCCGCGTCATCCGCCGCCATCGCCTCGTCGAGACATTTCTCCTTCGCGTGCTGGGTCTCGATTGGAGCGAAGTCGATGCCGAAGCGGAAGCGCTGGAGCACGCCATCTCGCCGCGACTCGAAGCGGCGATCGCCCGACACCTCGGCGAGCCTCATGAGGATCCGCACGGCCACCCGATTCCCACGGCCGACGGCCGGCTGCCGCTCCGCGATCTGTGCCGGCTGAGCGACTGCCGCCCGGGCGAATGGGTCTTGATTCGCGAGGTGCAAGACGACCATCCCGCGCGATTGCGGCGATGGCGCGAACAGGGTCTCACGCCCGGCGCGCGCGTGCTGGTCAAGCGCTACCAGGAACTCGACGACCTGTTTGAACTCCAGGTGGGCCGGCGCGTGGTGCGCCTTGGCAGCGAAGGACTCCAGGGCGTGCTCGGACAGCGGATTCCCGCGCCCGGAGATGTCACGCCGTCGCCGTCGGCTCAATCAGCGACGCCACGATGATCGCCATGCGGAGAAACGGTTCGTCGATCTGCGGCTGGAACTCGAGCCGCAGCCGCGACGCCTCGCAATACCACGACGCCCAGGGCTGATGCGCCGCCGAGTGAACGCCCGCTGATCCCCGACTTCGCCGGCCAATGATCCGTCCATCGGGACTCAGCAGCCGCGACCCGCGCCAGAGGGCGACGAATCGCCCATCGGCATCGAGCACGTCCCAGTCGCGCGGCATCCAACCGGCCCGCCGAGCGGTGAATACAAGCGAGCGATCGGCTCCCTCATCGGCGGCCATGCGCCAGCGCACGCCCCACGGCAGCCAAGCGAGCGGCCGAATTTCGATCCGCCCGATCGGCGGACCGCGATCCCAAGCACGCACATTCAGCGAGCATCGCGGCGCCGTCAGACCCACGCCGGGGAGCACGGGTTCAAACCAGAGAACCGGATTCTCGAGCATGGGGCGCGGAACTCGCGATTCACGCGGAAAGCACTGGCGCGCGGCTGTCGCTGGCAACTCTGAGGATGATACGGATCGTGCGCGATTTGACGGTCGCCGATTTCTGTTCTACGGTGTCGATGAGGATGAATTTGACGACAGTTCCGCCGACGGAGAGGTCTCCGACGGCGCGGGAGGGCGGCAGCCATGCCAGCGATTGCAGTGAATCTCACCGCACTGACCATCGCCGCGATCTACTATCTCTGGCGCGACGGGTACTACCTCCGTCTGGTGCGCCAGCGCGTGCTGCACGAACGGGTGGCGTACCTGCTTTGGACCGCTGCCAATCACACCGCATGAACGGGGCGCTCGCCCAGCCCCGGCAATTCTGAACTCCGGCGAAACGCGACCGGCTCGTTGACCCGGCCGCGACTCTGCCGTAAACTCGTTCCCTGTCTCGATCGGTGCCGGCGCGGCAATCCGTGAAGCGCGTTCCGGTTGAATCACCTGTGCATTGCACCGGCGCGAGACGGTACAATGGCGGTACCGGCGGCGCATCCCGGGATCGCCGTCTTCGTCGGCGCTGCGGTCGTGCCCGCCGTGCCGACGCTCAACTTTGAGGAATCAGCATGTCTACCGTGGAAATGAACGAAGTCCGATCTCACGCCTCCCTGAAAAAAGAACCCGAGGTCAACAAGCTCTTCCGCACGGTGATGAAATACGAGGCGTCGGACCTTCACCTGAAGGTCGGCCTGCCGCCGATGATGCGGCTCAAGGGCGTCATCCGCCGCATGGAAGCGCCGCCGATCTCCGAAGAACAGATGGAGCAGCTGCTCTTCCCGATCATGTCGCCCCGCATGCGGAAGGTCCTGGAAGAGACCGGCGGCGCCGACTTCGCGCACGTCATCGGCAACGACGAGCAACGATTCCGCGTCAACATTCTGCGGCAGCGCGGGCACCTGGGCCTCGTGGCTCGGCGCGTCAGCAATCAGGTCCCGAACTTTGAGAAGCTGGGATTGCCGCCGTCGATTGAGCTCCTCTGCAAGTTCGATCAAGGCATGATCATTCTGGCCGGCGTCACCGGCTCCGGGAAATCGACGACGATCGCGTCGATGCTCGATTACTTGAACGAGCGCGAGCAGCTGCACATTCTGACGATCGAGGACCCGATCGAATACCTGTTCACGGACAAGAAATCCGTCGTCAATCAGCGCGAAGTCGGCATCGACGTGGTCAACTGGGCCGTGGCCCTGAAACACGCGGTCCGCGAAGATCCGGACGTGATTCTGGTCGGCGAAATGCGCGACCGGGACACGTTCGAAGCGGCCATTCAGGCCGCCGAAACCGGCCACCTGGTGTTCGGTACGATTCACGCCTCGTCGGCCGCTTCGACGCTCGGACGTATCCTCGACCTCTTCCCGGCCGACATGCACCAGGCCATTCGCCAGACGCTCGCATTCAATCTGAAGGCGATCGTCGCGCAGAAACTTCTGCCGTCGATCAAGCCCGGGACGCATCGCGTGCCGACCAATGAAATCATGATCCTGAACCCGACGATTCGAGAACTGATCATCAAGGGCGAAGACAAGAAAATCGCCGATGCCATCAAGATCGGTTTCCTCGAAGGGATGGTCGATTTCACGGAAAACCTGCGCCAACTCGTGGAGCGCGGCGACGTGACCAAGGAAGTGGCGCTTGAAGTCGCTCCGAACCCCGAAGCGCTCAAAATGGCGCTCAAAGGCATCAAGGTGGCCACGCCCGGCATTCTCTAACCGCGCGAGGAGCGGTCATGGACATTGTCACCGTCGCATCGTACGGGCTGCAGCCCGAGGCCCACCTGGCCAAGAACCTGCTCGAAGCCGAGGGCATTCCCGCGTTCCTTTCCGAGGAAATCGCCGGCGACATGCTGCACCTGGGCAATGAAGTCAAGCTGATGGTGCCGGCCGATCGCGCCGACGAAGCCCGCGACATATTGCAGCGGGCCGAGCGGCACGAGTTCGCCAAGGCCGCCGCCGCGGAAGCCGAGGCGCACGCCAAGGACAAGGTCAACGGCAACGACTCATAGCTCGTCGCCAAACGGATCGTCCTTCTCTTCGAACGGTTCGAGGTCGCGCTCGGTGTAGCCGAAGTGATGCGCCAGTTCGTGGATCACCGTCTTGCGCACTTCGAGCCGCAGGTCCCGCGGATCAGGAAAATCGTCTTCGAGCGGATGCTTGTAGATGATGATGCGATTCATCGGCTGATCGTGAACGTCGACGCCGCCGAAAGCCGTTTCGCCGGGCATGGGGAACGGCACGAACAGGCCGTAGAGCGTATCGCCGGCCGCGATTTCCTCGTCGGTGAAACCCTGGTCGCGCAACGTGGCGAGATCCGGTTCGTCTTCCACGTCGACGACGAGATTGGCGAGATAGGGGTGGAAGATCTCGGGCAGCGTGTCGAGGACGCGCCGGACCAGGGCCTGAAACTTTTTCCGAGGCATGCGTCTCATGCCGGCATCCTGCGAACGGCGGCGAGGCGCGGCAACGGCCGGCGCCGCCGGAACGCCGCTGGAGGTGCGACCCCGTGACCCGCGACGCCGTCCAGGAACGCGACGCGGCCAGCATCGCCGGGCGACGCCGGCTCGATCCGCTGTTCGCCGAGATCGAGCGCGTCCTGGTCGGACAGCGAGCGCTAGTCGAACGCATCGTGATCGCGCTCTTGACCGGCGGACATCTGCTGCTCGAAGGCGTGCCGGGATTGGCGAAGACGCTCGCCGTCCGCACCCTCGCCCAGGCGCTGCACCTGAGCTTTCAACGCATCCAGTTCACGCCGGACTTGCTGCCGGCCGACGTGATCGGCACCCAGATCTATCTGCCGCAGCGCGGCGAATTCACGGTCCGCAAGGGGCCCATCTTCGCCAACCTGGTGCTCGCCGACGAAATCAATCGCGCACCCGCCAAGGTGCAGTCGGCGCTCCTCGAAGCGATGCAGGAGCGGCAGGTCACGATCGGCGAGCATTCATTCCTGCTGCCGGAGCCGTTTCAGGTGCTGGCCACGCAGAATCCGATCGAGCACGAAGGGACGTATCCGCTGCCGGAAGCCCAGCTCGACCGGTTCATGTTCAAGGTGATCGTCAGTTATCCGAGCCGCGAGGAGGAACTGGCGATCATTGACCGCATGGCCGAGTTACAGCCGACGCTGACCGTCGCGGCGGTACTTGGTCCCGACGACGTCGCCGAATTGCAGCGCGCGGTGGATGGAGTGTACGTCGATGCCTCCATCAAAAACTACGCTCTGGACATCGCCATTGCGACGCGCCGGCCGGGGGAGTTCGGTCTGGACATCGGGCCGCTCATTCAACTCGGCGTCAGTCCACGGGCGACGGTGTTTCTCGTCCGGGCCGCCCAAGGCCAGGCGCTCTTGCAAGGCCGGGGCCACGTCACGCCAGACGATGTCAAAGCCGTCGCGCCGGACGTCCTGCGCCACCGGCTCCTGCTGACGTTCGAAGCCGAGGCGGAGGACATCACGCCGGACGCGCTGATCCGCAGGATCCTCGATCGCATCCCGGTTCCGTGATCCGGGCGGCTTGGAATTGTCCATTCTCCCTCTCCGCGGTATCGTGCCATCAAGCGCGAGGAACGCGGTGATGGATCAAGTTCTCTTCTGGCTGCCGATCAAGACCAACTGGACGCCCGACGGCATTCCGATCTACGGATTCGGGACGATGCTGTTTGTCGTGTTCGTGGTCACGACGTGGCTGGCGGGCTATCGCGCGGAGAAATACGCCCTGCCCGGCGCCGACGCCGCGACGCGCAAGTCGCTGGCCGAGCGCGTCCGCGACGTCGTGCTCTGGACGTTTATCGGCGGCATCGTCGGCGCTCGTATCTTCTATCTCGTTCAATACCGCGATCGCATCCAGAATCCGCTGACCGAGTTTTTTCAGATCTGGAACGGCGGCATCGTGTTTTACGGCTCGGCGATCGGAGGGCTGGTCGCGGCGCTCCTCGCGCGCCGGTTCCTGCTCAAGCCCTTCAATATTTCCGGCTGGCAGTTAGCTGATACTCTGGCGCCTTCGATCGCCATCGGGCTGGCCATCGGCAGAATCGGCTGCTTTTTGAACGGCTGCTGCTGGGGCCATCCGGCCTGCCCTGATTGCGTGCAGGTCCATTTCCCCATGATGACGTCGCCGGCGCGGGAGATGCTCTACCGGCTGCAAACGTCGGCCGGGTTCGCCATGGACCCGCGGGCCTCGGATGAGCGCACGGTCGGTGCTATCGAACCCGGCAGCGCCGCGGCCAAGGCCGGAGTCAAACCAGGCGACGTGATCATCGCCGTCGACGGCCACCCGATCGTCGACGCCAACGATCTGCACCGCGCGTTCAGTCCCGACCACTGGCCGCGCGGCAAGAAAGACCTGACCCTGACGATCCGCCGCGGCAGCGACGAGATCACGCTGCCGACCTTCACGCCGCGGACCATCGGGTTGTTCCCGACGCAGATTTACGAGACGATCAGCATGCTGCTCATCTTCGTGATTCTGGTGCTGCTGTACCCGCACCGGCAGTACGACGGGCAAGTGATGGTGATGCTGATGCTGTGCTACGCGATCCACCGTTACTTCAACGAGCTTCTCCGCTATGACACGCCGACGTATTTTCTCGGACTAACCGCGTCGCAGGAGATCAGCATTCTGATTTTCTCAGCCGGCGTGGCGCTCGCCTTGTACCGGCGGCGGTTTCCACTGGCTCGGCCATAACAGGCTCAGCAGCAAACCGACGAGCATGCCGAAGTGGTCGATGGCGATATCGGCCAGTTCGCCCGAGCGCGTCGGGACGAAGGTCTGGATCAGTTCGGTGAGGAAGGCGTGGGCGGAGACGAGTCCCCACAGGGCGATCCGGCCGCCGAGGCCGACGGGCAGCAGCGGTACGAACGCCGTCAGCGCGGCGTAGGCCGAGGCATGGCCGATCTTGCTCCAACTCAGCAACCGGCTCCGGGCCGTACCCTTGAATCGCAGCCACGGCGGCAGCCAGTCGACGGGGACGACCAGCAAATAGGTCCAGAGCGCCAGGCCGGCGACCCAAATCAACCAGCGCAGCCGGGGCGAGATTCGCGCGGCCATCCGTGCCGTCACTTCAGTTCTCCGATCAGCGCGTCGGTGATGTCCGTGGTCGTGTTGGTTCCGCCGAGATCCGGCGAGCGCAGACGCCGATCGCCGAACACGACGCCGATCGCCCGGCGAATCCGCTCGACGGCCTCCCGATGACCGAAATCGCTGAGCATTTCGAGCGCCGGCGTCAGCAGCGGCAGCGGGTTGGCGCGGTTGGCGCCGATCGCCTCGCGCGTGCCGCCGTGGATCGCCTCGTAGACCCGCACGCCGTCGCCGTAGCTGACGGCCGCCGTCGCGCTGATGCCGCCGATCAGCCCGGCACCCAGGTCGCTGAGCAGGTCGCCGTAGAGATTTCCCGCCACGAGAGTATCGAACTGCTGCGGTTTGTTCACGAGTTGCATGCAGGCGTTGTCCACGATCATTTCCCGCGCGGCGATGTCCGGCGCCTCGGCGGCGACGCGGCGGAAGCAGTCGAGGAACAAGCCATCGGCCAGCTTCAGAATGTTGGCCTTGTGGATACAGTGGATCGTCTTCCGTTCGCGTTGGCGGGCCAGGTCGAACGCAAATCGAAAGAAGCGCAGACACGCTTTCTCGGTGACCACCTTGATGCTCTGCACCACGCCGGGAACGATTTCGTGCTCGATGGCCGTGTACAGGTCCTCCGTGATCTCGCGCAGGAGCAAAAGGTCCAACCCGGAGAATCGACTCGGGATGCCCGGCAGATTCCGCAGCGGTCGAACGGAGGCAAACAAGCCGAGATCGTGCCGGAATTGCAGGTTTAGATTCGATTTGACCGGTCCGGGCGGGTGCAGCAATTTCGTCTTCAGGGCGACGCCGGCGCGGCGAACGGCGTCAAAGAGCGCGGGTTCGAGCGGAGGTCGCCCAGCGTCGATGGCCGCCTGCCCCGCCGGCACAACCTCCCAATCAATGGCGACGCCGGCGGCGGCGATGATCCGCCGCACCGACTGCTCCTGGTCGATTCCGACCCCGCCGCCCTGAATCAGCACCACGCGCTGCGCCACGTTTCCGCCTCAACTGATTGCATTCCAAGCCATATTGAACATTCTCAGATCGACCGGTTGTTCACCCGTGTCCATCCGCGGTGATCTCTTCAACGATCCGTTTTGTCAGCGTCCAAGTGGTGCCGCTGCCGCCGAGATCCGGCGTCAGTCCCTCGCCTCGGGTGAGAGTTCGAGCTACCGCCGATTCGATGCGTCGGGCTGCATCGCGCCGGCCGATGTGGTCCAACAGCATCGCCGCCGAGCGGATGCAGGCAATCGGGTTTGCCTTGCCCTGCCCGGCGATATCCGGCGCACTGCCGTGCACCGCCTCGAAGACGGCGCAGCGCGCGCCGATATTCGCTCCCGGCACCAGGCCCAGGCCGCCAACCAGGCCCGCGCACAGGTCGCTGATCACGTCGCCGAAGAGGTTTTCCATCACCAGCACGTCAAACTGTGTCGGGTCGAGCACCAGTTCCATGCACAGGTTGTCGATCCGCCGCTCTTCGAAGCCGATGAACGGAAACTCATCGGCGACGTGGCGGGCGCATTCGAGGAACAGCCCGTCGCTCATCCGCATCACGTCGGCCTTGTGGCAGAAGGTGACCCGGCGGCGGCTTTCGTGCCGGGCAAAGTCAAAGGCAAAGCGAACGATCCGTTCGGCCGCCCCGCGGGTGACGATCCGCAGACTCTCCACCACGCCGGGCACGACTTCGTGCTCCTGGCCGGAATATAGGCCCTCCGTATTCTCGCGAACGACGACCAGGTCAACTTCGGGATAGGGGCCTGGAATTCCCGGGAGCGTGCGCACAGGCCGCACGCTGGCATAGAGATCGAGCCCCTGACGCAAGCGCACGTTGATCGAGCGGAATCCCCGGCCGACGGGCGTGGTGCACGGCCCCTTGAGCGCGACGCGGTGCCGGCGGATCAGGTCCAGCGTGGATTCCGGCAGCGGGTCGCCGTGGGTTTCGGCGCACGCCGCCCCGGCCGGGGCCACGATCCAGTGGATTTCGACGCCGGCCGCCGCCACGACCTCGCAGGCCGCCTGCGTCACTTCCGGCCCGATGCCGTCGCCGGGAATCAGAACGACTTGCATGCCGTCATCGTATGCAAACGGCGAGACGAGGCTCGCGGCCCGCGGTCGACCGCGCAAGGACGACTTCTTCGGCGCCTTGTCGGCCTCCACGAATCGCCCCGGCAAGTTGTCGATCGGATTCGCGTCGGGGCTGAACTTGTCGTCTTGGATCTCAGCAACCTTCGACCGCGGTTCCAGAACAAAGCTGCCGTCGTCGGCAATCGTGCCCACGATCAGCCGCCCGGAGCGAAACTCGTCGACCTTCTTGCGCGGGGGAGCGGCTCATTGATGGCGATCTCACGCCACTCCGGGAGCGAGGTCGAGTTGTGTTGTTTCACCCACTCTGGGACACCCGGCTTCCTCCCCGGAATCGGCCCCCGCCGTACAATCACCTCGCACCCCCTTCCCCGAGGCTGCCGATGCAGGACAACATCCTCCACTCGATCGGGCGGACGCCGCTCGTCCGGCTGCGACACGTCGCCCAGGGTTTGAGCGTGCCGGTCTACGTCAAGGTCGAATCACAGAATCCCGGCGGGAGTGTGAAGGACCGCGTCGCCGTCGCCATGATCCAGGAAGCCGAACGGCGCGGTTTTTTGCGTCCGGGCGGAACGATCATTGAGGCCACGGCCGGGAATACTGGCGTCGGCCTGGCGATGGTCGCGGCCGTCAAAGGCTACCGCTGCATCTTCGTCCTGCCCGACAAGATGAGCCAGGAAAAGATCCTGCTCCTGAAAGCGTACGGAGCCGAAGTGGTCATCACGCCGACGGGCGTTGCGCCGGATTCGCCGGAGAGCTACAACGGCGTCGCCGACCGGCTGGCGCGCGAGATTCCCGGCGGCTGGCGGCCGAACCAGTTTACCAACATGGCCAACCCGGAGGTGCATTATCGCACGACCGGCCCCGAAATCTGGCAGCAGACCGATGGACGGATCACTGTCTTTGTGGCCGGTGTCGGCACCGGCGGCACGGTCACTGGCGTCGGCAAGTATCTCAAGGAGCAGAATCCGGAGATCAAGATCATCGGCGCCGACCCCGAAGGGTCCGTGCTCTCCGGTGGCAGCGGCAAACCGTGGAAAGTCGAAGGCATCGGCGAGGACTACGTGCCGAAGACTTTCAACAGCAACGTCGTGGACGATTGGGTGCGCGTCTCGGACGCCGAATCATTCCACACGGCTCGGCAGATCGCTCGCCGCGAGGGAATTCTCCTGGGCGGATCGAGCGGGACCAACGTGGCCGCGGCCCTGCGCTATGCCCAGCGGCTCAGCGGCGATCATCTGGTCGTCGCGCTGGGCGCTGACACCGGCCGCAACTACCTCTCCAAGTTTTACAACGACGACTGGCTGATTGAGAACAAGCTGGTCGCTGTCGAGCAGACGGTCCATTCAATCGCCGATCTGATGCGGACGCGCGGGCCGCGGGAACTGGCCACCATCTCGCCGCGCGAAACCGTCGCTTCGGCGATTGAACTGATGCAATCGCGCGGGATTTCGCAGATTCCCGTGCTGGACGACGGCAAGCCGGTCGGCTCCGTGCAGGAAGTGACGCTGGCGCGAATTCTCCACGACGAGCGCGATCCGCACGCCCTGCCCGTTGGCGAGATCATGGCCCGGCCGCTGCCCGCGCTCGACCAGGCGACGCACCTCGACGAAGCCTATCGGCTGCTGATGTCCGGCCACACCGGCGTGCTGGTCACGAACAGCGGTCGAGTTGTCGACATCGTCACGCGCATCGATCTGGTGCAGTACTGGAACCGGCCGAAATCCGGCGCCTGATTGCGGTTCACAAGAAAGCGACCTCGCATCTTGACACACCGACTACTGGCGACCCCGTGTTGCAGCGGGCCGGACAAACGGTCTGGCGCGCGTAGCTGGAGTACAGCAACTCGTTTGTCTTTCGGACGGAGGTTCCGCGAAAATCCAGGTCTTGACGCTCCTGGAACAGCGGACGCGGGCGCGCATTGGAAGCGATTGACGGGCTTGACCATTGCACAGGGGGCAATTGCGTGAATTGACGAGTCGGGTCGTCCTTGAACGAGAACTCGGGCGCGATTCGTTCTCCGGTCGGCGTCTACAATCGCCGTGACGGGCGCATAAGCTGATCCTGTCAAGAGGGGCAGCTTCGATGCGCGTTCAGGTCAATACTGACAACCAGATCAAGGGAAGCGAACAATTCGAGGCGGAAGTCCGTTCGGCCGTGCTGCGATCGCTGCGACGGTTCGGCAGTCGGATCACCCGCGTGGAAGTGCACCTGTCGGACCAAAACAGCAAGTCCAAGGTGGCCGCGGACGATCATCGCTGCGTCGTGGAAGCGAGGCTGGGGGGCATGAAACCCGTCAGCGTCAGCCATGACGCCGCGTCGCCGAAAACGGCGCTAACCGGCGCGACGAAGAAGCTTGTGCAGTTGCTGGATCGGACGCTCGGCCGCCTGGAGGCGCCGAAAGGCCGACCCACGATTCGCGGCCGACAGGCAAAGTCGGCTCGCTCGACTCGACGTCAATAAGTCAACACGAGTTCTCGAGTATCCCGCTGAGGAGAGCTATGCGACAGGTCACAATCGCCGATTTGGTGACGATCCTTGGTGATCGCGAGCCGCCCTGCATTTCGCTCTATCAGCCGACTCACCGCCGTCACCCGGAAAACCAGCAGGACCCAATTCGCTATCGGAACATGCTGAAAGAGATTGAAGAGTCGCTGCGACGGAAGTATCCGACGCGCGACGTGCGGTCGTTCCTGGAGCCGTTTCAGGCGCTCAGCCGCGACGAACTGTTTTGGAACCACCGGACCGACGCGCTGGCTATTCTCCGCTCGCCGGAACGGTTTCAGATCTTTGAATTGCAGCGTCCGGTCGTCGAGCGAGTTGTCGTCGCCGAGACTTTCTACACCAAGCCGCTCATTCGAACGCTTCAGTCGGCGGACCGGTTTCAGGTGCTGTGCCTGTCGAGAGAGAGCGTGCGGCTATACGAGGGCAACCGCGACGCGCTGGATCCGCTCGAGCTCGGCGGCGTCCCGGCGCGGATGGCGGACGCCCTGGGCGAGCAAGTGACGGAGCCGCACAACGCCGTGCGCGTGATCCCCGGCGGCGCCATCCATCACGGCACGGGGCAGAAGCGCGATCAGGTGGACATCGATCGCGACCGATTTTTCCGCGCCGTCGACCGCGCGGTGCTCGAGTTACATTCGCGGCCATCGGGTTTGCCGCTGATCCTGGCGGCGCTGACCGAGCATCATGCGCCGTTTCGCGAGATCAGCCACAATCCATTCCTTCTGGCCGATGGGATCGCCATCAACCCGGAGGCGATGGAAGTCGACGAGTTGCGCCGGAAGGCCTGGTCGGTCCTGGAACCGCATTATCTGCGCCGATTGAAAAAGCTCTCCGAGGACTTCGGTACCGCCCAGGCGCGGGAGATGGGTTCCGCCGACCTATCGGACGTGGCGCGGGCGGCGGTGGCCGGCCGCGTGGCCACGCTGCTGGTCGAAGCCGATCGCGTCATCCCCGGCCGGATCGATCCCGCCACGGGCAGCATCGACTCCGGCGACTTGGCCGATCCGGACGTCAACGACATACTCAACGATCTGGCCGAGATCGTCCTGCGGATGAGGGGCGACGTGGTCATCGTCCCGGCCGAGCGCATGCCCACCAAGACCGGGCTGGCGGCGACCTATCGCTATTGATCGGAGACGCTACACGACGGGAATCCCGAACCGCTTCACCAGGTTCGTCAGTTCCGAGCGGAGGAACGGGAACGACGGCGCGATAAAGAGATTGACCTGCATTTGCGACGGATCGTAATCCTGGTTGATCACATGCTCGGTGACGAACGGCCGGCGCGTCACGTCCTTGGAGAACAGCGAGTTGGGGATCTCTCCGGTCGACGACAAAATCCCCGCGCCGAAGACTTTCACGTCGGCGCCTTCCTCGATCAGCCCGAACTCGATGCTGAACCAGCTAAACCGCTTGAGCGCCAAGACCTGGTCGCCGCGATTGGTGGTCGCCACGGCCTTGCCGATGAGCGTCAGCAATTCAGCGTAGTCGCGGTTCATGAGCGGCGGCACGTGGCCGAGGCAATCGTGGATCATGTCCGGCTCGGGCGTGAACTCCGGATGCGAGCCATGGCGAATGAACTGCGTGACCGGGAAGCCGCGCTGGGCGATGTACTCGTAGAAGGTGCGGTAAGGCAGCGCGCCCTCGGCCGGCACGAGGTGCATGTTCGTCTCCTTCTCCAGCCGCTCGCTCAGGTGGCGCAACTGCGGAATCGTGTCGCGGGTGATGGCGAGTTCGCGCTTCGCCTTCAAGTAAATCTCGCAGGCGTATTTTTGGTGCAAGTCGTCGAGGACCGGGCTGACTTCGCGCCAGATTCGCGTCTCTTCCGGCGTGTACTCGATGAGCGGCGGGCCGAGCTTCTCGAGCCGGTGCTTGCGGCAGAGGGCGAATAGCTCCTGGCGCCGGCGGATATAAGCTTCGTCGCCGAGACCCGGATGACCGGGTTCCAGTTCCAGCACGTCCACGTCCGGCGGAGACACCATGACCTCCGCGTCGATCGTTGCCCCGTACTCCACGAGTTTGGTGCCGGTGTTCATGGTGACCTCGGTTGGCGAAGCGATGACGAGCCGCCCGCGAGTGCGACTTACTGAGTCATTATCTTACGCGGTGGCCTGGCGCGTCAAGCGACGGGTGGTGCCGGCGCGCTTGCAATCGTGCCGAGACTGGCGTAAGACTTTCCGGAGAGCCGGCTGACGATCCAACGGCGCCCCGCGCTCCATTCCACGAGGGAAATCCATGACCACCGGAGCCGAACTGCGGCAAAAGCGATGCGCGCCCTGCGAGGGCCACGTGCAGCCGCTGTCGTTGAACGAAGCCCAATCGCTCGCCGCCAGCGTGCCGCAGTGGAAGCTCGTGGCGAACGGCCGCTGTCTCCGCCGAGAGTGGCGGGTGAAAGACTTCCCCGCGGCGATGGACTTCTTCCGTCGCGTCGCTGAAATCGCCGAGGCCGAGGGGCACCATCCCGACCTGCACCTCGTCGATTATCGCCAAGTGACGATTGAATTGTGGACTCACGCGGTCAACGGACTCACGGAAAACGACTTCATCCTCGCCGCGAAAATTGACGAACTGCCAGTGGAGATGAAGACATGAGCGCGGCCGCGGCGGGGTCATCGCCGGCCGACGGCGTCTCGCTGTTCGGACCGGCCATGCGCGACGATCCGTACTCACTCTACGATCGGCTTCGAGCTGCGGATCCGGTGCATTGGAGCGAAGCCGATCAGGGTTGGCTCGTCACCAGCTATGATGCCGTCGTTGCCGGGTTGAACGATCTGCGGCTATCGTCGGACCGTGCGGCCGTTCTCCAACGCTGGGCGAACGACGAGTCGCTGGCGCCCTTTTTCTCATTTCTATCGCGGCGGATGATCCTGACCGATCCACCCAGGCACACGCGGCTTCGCGGGCTGGTGTCGCGCGCGTTCACCCCGGCCGCGGTCGAATCGATGCGCCCCCACGTTCAGTCGATCATCGATCGGCTGCTGGACGGAGTGGCTGCGTCCGCGCGAATGGACTTCATTCGTGACTTCGCCTACCCGCTGCCGGCCACGGTGATCATGGAGATGCTCGGACTGCCGGAGGGAGACCGCGACCAACTCAAATTGTGGGCCGACCAGTTTGTCGTCTTCTTCAGCACGCACCCGGCCAAGGTGTCGCACGAGGAGTATCGGCGGGCGCTCGACGCCATGCAGGCCATGACGGCATACTTTCGCTCCGTCATGCCCGCGATCCGTAGCCGGGACGATTCCTGCCTGATGAACGTGATGGCCGGGGCGGCCGCCGACGGCGACCGCTTGACCGAAGATGAACTCTATGCCAATGCCAACCTCCTGCTGATCGCCGGGCATGAGACGACGACGCACTTGTTGGCGAACGGCTTGCACGCCTTGCTCACGCATCCGGATCAATGCGACCTGGTCCGATCGGATCCATCGCGGATTCCCGGCGCGGTCGAGGAGCTCCTGCGGCTTGTCGGTCCGGTGCAGTTCACACATCGGGTCGCGCTCGAGGATGTGCCGCTCGGCGGCCGGTCGATTCGCCGCGGCGACTTCGTGTTCCTGTTTCTCGCCGCGGCCAACCGCGATCCAATCCATTTCCCTGAACCCAATCGGCTGGATGTGACGCGCCCGGCGCATAAGCACGTCGCCATGGGCCTGGGACATCATTTCTGTCTCGGCGCGCCCTTAGCGCGATTGGAGGTCCAACTGGCGCTGGAATCCGTGTTTCGCCGCCTGCCGAAACTTCGGCTTGCCGATGGCCCCTTGGAGTATCAGGGCAACGTCAATCTACACGGATTCAAAGCTCTGCCGGTCCGTTGGGACTGAATTTGCTTCAATTTGGAGGTTCGCCATGATCCGGCATCGAATCGTGCTGGCCTTGGGACTCGGATGTCTGATTTGCGACCCGGGCGCGATTCGCGCTCAGGTTCGGGGATTTCATCCGAGCTACACGCCGCATTGGGGCTGCTTCGGATATTGCAATGGGCCGCTGAATCCGATGCCGCAGCCGCACTATGGCTGCTTCGGCTATTGTCCGGGGCCGATCACGCCGCCACATTGGGGGTGCTTTGGCTATTGCCCGACGCCGCTGCCGAACTATCCCTATCCGACTTTCATCGTGACGCCATCGATCGGGATCGGCGGGGGTCTCGGCGGTGGTTCCGGTGGTGGGGCGCCGCCGCCCAGCTCCGCGCCGATGCCGCCCACCCAACAGCCGCCACAACCGCCGCCGGAACCGACCATCGACGGCAAGACCGTGGCCGAATGGGTGCAGAATCTCAAGAGTTCCAGTAGCCGGATTCGTGGAGAAGCCGTCGCCGCGCTCGGACGATTCGGCGCTGCCGCGAAGCCGGCAATCCCGGCGCTGATTCCGCTGCTCGGCGATTCGAACCCGGCCGTGCGCGTCGAAACCACGCTGACATTGGCAAAGATCGGCCCGATCGCGGTACCGGCCCTGCGCGACGCGCTGCGCAGCGACGACCCGTTGCGAAAAATGGGCGGCGCGCTGGCGCTCGGCCACATTGGCCCACCCGCGTTCGAAGCGATTCCCGATCTCAAGGCGATGTTGAAGGACAAAGGCGCGGACGTGAGTTGTCATGCGGCGCAGGCGCTGTGGCGAATCACCGGCGACGCCGGGCCGAGCCTCCCCGTGCTCGTCGCCGGATTACAAGCAGCCGACAGCCACGTCCGCATGGGCGCGGTGAGCACGCTCAGCCAGATGGGGCCGCAAGCCAAGCCGGCGCTGCCGGCGTTGCGAGCAGCGTTGAAGGATTCCAACGCCCAGGTCCGACTGGGAGCCGCGGTGGCCATTTGGCGCATCGATCCGGCGGACTCGGAAATCGTCCCAGCGTTGACGGCCGCTCTGTCGGACTCGACGGCGCCGCTTCGCGCCGACGCCGCGCACGCCCTGGGTGAAATCGGGCCAGCAGCCAAGGCGGCGATCCCGAAATTGACGAAACTCCTGGACGATCCGGACCCATCCGTGAGCGCACAGGCGCTGACGGCGTTGAGCCGCATGGGCGCCGCCGCGGTCCCAGCCCTGATCGACGCGCTGAAGAGTCCTCACGCCTCGATCCGCCGCCACGCGGTGATGGCGCTGGGGAATCTTGGGCCGGAGGCCAAGGCGGCTGTGCCGGCGCTCACGGCTGCGCTCAAGGATTCCGATGAAATGGTGCCCGTCTTCGCGGCGGCGGCGCTTCGTGAGATTGATCCCGCCGCCGCGCCGCCACGGTGAGATCGCCGATCATGCCTCCTCGCTGACGTTCACGCGCTCCTGCTCCGCCGCAATAAAGCGATCGAGCCGTTGCCGCGTCGGAAACTCAAACAGCGCGATCATGACCAACATGCCGATGGCTCCGATGAGCGCGCCGGGATGGCCTTCGATCAGATACGCCACGAGGAAGAGAAACGCGCCGCCCTCCCACAGGGCGGAGCCAACAAAGATCCGCGCATGGAAGATGTTCATCCACCCTTGCAGAGTGTTCAGCTCCGCGGCGGCGATGCGCTGCCGAGCGGCCTGAGCCGTGGCCGCCAGCGCCCACGGTCGAACGAGGGCGAGACTGGCGAAGTAGACCGCCCCGACAATTGTCAGGATCGGGACGACGCCTTGATTCTGAAATACACCGGTCCCGCGCAAGACGGCGACGACGCCGGCAAAACCTGCGGTGCCGATGAGCATCGCCCCGACGCTGATCTGCATGATCCGAAGCTGCTCGGTGCGTTGGGCGTCGTCCCGCTCTTCGATCATAACCCGATCCTCCGCCCGTCGCCGAGGCCGGCGCAAATCGGTAGCCTGTCCTCGGCTTCTGGTTATTCGCCGGCCGCCGCCGGCCATTGATCCTTGTAGGGGAATCGCGCATGGTCGCCGATGCACAGTCGATGGGTTTTTCCACTCGGGCAATTCACGTCGGCCAGGAACCGGATCCGGCGACGGGCGCCACGGTTGTGCCGATCTATGCCACGTCGACCTACACGCAGGCGGCTCCGGGACAACACAAGGGTTACGAATACTCGCGCAGCGGGAACCCGACGCGCACGGCCCTCGAAAGCTGCCTGGCGTCACTGGAGGGCGGTGAACGCGGCCTGGCGTTTGCCTCGGGTCTCGCCGCGACCACGGCCGTCTTCGCCGCTCTGCTCAAGCCCGGCGATGAAGTGGCCGCCGCCGCGGATCTCTACGGCGGGACGGTGCGGCTGCTCGAGCGCGTATTCAAAGGCTGGGGCCTCACGGCGCGCTATACCGATGATCCCACCATCGCCGGCTTCGAGGCGATCCTGACTCCCAAGACGCGGTTGGTGTTGATCGAATCCCCGACGAATCCGCTCTTGCAGATCATCGACATTGCGGCCCTGGCCGATCGAGCGCATCGCGCTGGCGCCCTGCTGGCCGTCGATAACACGTTCGCCTCGCCGTATCTTCAGCAGCCGCTGTCGCTCGGCGCCGACCTGGTCGTGCACAGCACCACAAAGTACCTCGGCGGGCACTCCGACGTTGTCGGCGGCGCCGTCGTCGGATCGAAGTCGTTGCTTGAGCCGATCAAGTTCTACCAGAATGCCGCGGGCGGCGTGCCGGGACCCTTCGATTGCTTCCTGACCCTTCGCGGGCTCAAGACACTTGCTGTTCGAATGGATCGCCATTGCGCCAACGCGCGCCGGCTTGCAGATTGGCTGCGGGCTCACTCGGCGGTCGATCGCGTCTACTACCCGGGCTTGCAGGACGATCCCGGGCACGCGATCGCCCGGAAGCAGATGCGCGATTTCGGCGGCATGGTGAGCTTGCGGTTGCGCGGCGGCGACCAGGCCGCTCGACGGTTTCTCACCCGCACTCGGCTATTCAGCCTGGCCGAGAGTCTCGGCGGCGTCGAGTCACTGGTCTGCCACCCGGCCACTATGACGCACGCCAGCATTCCCCTCGAAGCCCGGCTGGCCCGCGGCGTGGATGACGGCTTGATCCGGCTAAGCGTCGGAATCGAGGATTGCGAAGATCTGCAGAAGGACCTGTCTAATGCCTTGGCATGAATTCTGCGTATAATAACGGAGTCGAGGAGGCACCCGGACGCCGGGCGAAACCGGGGCCGTAAAGTCGATTCGATCGGACACGTCCCACGGTCGGATTGCCGAGGGAATGGCGATTTTTGGTATAATTTGCTCGATTTCCCCGTCGCCGGCTGCCATAATCGGAGCCATGAAAACCGAAGAAATTGGCTTTGCGAGCCTTGCCAACTCGCAAAAATGATTCCAGATTTCCGAATAAACCGTCTCTGCGCGAGCAGGGCCGGATTCGCAAAGTTCTTTCTCGACCGTGACGCGGCTATGAACGCTGAGAACCACCCCCTGTCCCCCTCATGAAGGTCACCCGATGACGGCGCCGGCCACGTGTGAGGAGTTTCTCGACCTCGTTCGCCGCAGCGAAGTGCTCGACAGCGAGCGGCTCGAGTCGTTCGCCCAGGTCCTGTCGTCGTCGGACAACTCGTCCCATGAGCCGCGACAGATCGCCGAACGCATGGTTCGCGACGGCCTCTTGACCGCATTTCAAGCCAAGCAGCTCTTGATCGGCAAATGGCGGCGGTTCCGAATCAGCGGCAAGTACAAACTGTTGGAACTGATCGGCGCCGGCGGCATGGGGTCCGTCTACCTGTGCGAGCACGTCTTCATGCGCCGGCACGTGGCCTTGAAGGTCCTGCCGCTGGAAAAACTGAGCGACGAATCCTCGTTGGCGCGGTTCTACCGTGAGGCGCGGGCCGTCGGCAAACTGGATCACCCGAACATTGTCCGCGCTTACGATATCGACCAAGACGACAAGCTGCACTTCCTCGTCATGGAATACGTGGACGGAGCGAGCTTGCAGGACATCGTGAGCCGGCACGGCCCTCTGAGCCCCGCCGCGGCAGCGAACTACATTCGACAGGCTGCCCTTGGCCTCCAGCACGCTCACGAAGCCGGGCTGGTCCATCGCGACGTGAAACCCGGCAATCTGCTCCTCGATCGAGCCGGCGTCGTGAAAGTTCTCGATCTCGGCCTCGCCCGATTTTTCAACGATCGCAAGGACAACCTGACCGAGCGATATGACGACGACGCCACGCTCGGCACCGCGGACTATCTCGCGCCGGAACAGGCCAACAATAAGCTCGACATCCGCTCGGACATTTACAGCCTGGGCGTCACTTTCTATTTCCTGCTCGTGGGCAAGGCGCCCTTCGAGGACGGCAAGCTTACGCAAAAGCTGCTGTGGCATCAGGTCAAGAAGATCCCGTCGGTGCTGGAGCACCGCAAAGACGTGCCGGCGGAGATGGCGGCGATCATCGAAAAGATGGTGCAGAAGTCGCCGGAAGACCGCTATGCGACGCCGAAGGAAGTGGCAGAGGCCTTGGCGCCCTGGGCCGATAAACCGCTCGATCCGCCGCCGGCCGCGTGGATGCCGAAGCGCAGTCTTGCGGCTCTGACGCCCGGCGCTCAGGGCGATGCGCCGGTGCTCCCGATCACCCCGCCGCCGCGATCCAGCGTGGGGCGGTCCGTGCCCATGCCGCGATCGGTCAATTCGACACCGGCGCCGAAGAGTCAGTTGCCGCCGACGGTGGCGCCGCGCGCGACGCCGGCGCGGGGCGGCCCTCGACCGAGCGGGCGCCGAACTCAATCGGCCGGCCCCAGCCGCGGCAAGATCATCGCCATGATCGCCGGCGGGTCGGCAATCTCCCTCGGGCTGATCTTCGGCATCGTCTACGCCCTGGTCGGCAAGCGCGATGATCGAGCATTGAGCGCCGCTCCGAGCGCCGGCCCGTACGTCGTCGTGCCGCAGGCCGCGCCGCAACTGCCGCCCGCGGCTCCTTCCGCCACCCTGTCCGCTCAGCCGCCGCGCAGCGGCTCCAACAAGGTGGCTCGCCCCATCCGCGCAGAAGAAGCCAAGAATCACCTCGGCGAATACTGCCTCGTCGAAATGACCGTTCGCCGCACTGGAAAGAATCAATCCACGCGCTTCTTCCTCAATTCGATGGAAGATTTCCGCGATCCGAACTGCTTCACCGTGACGTTCGAGCGTCCCGTCTTCGAGCAACTCAAGGCGCGCGGACTGACCGATCTCGACTCGTTCTTCCTCAACCGGACCATCAAGGTGCGTGGGACCATCACCAAGTACATCAACCCGCGCGATCAGTCGAAGAGCATCCAAATCGAAGTCGAGGACGCCAGTCAGATTCTCGGCCCGTAATTGTGCAGCGATCACGGCGGGACGACGCGGATTTCTCGCCGCGAGAACGAAATTCTGCTTCTCCCCGATTGTCCCCGGCTCATTTGTGACCTAGATTTCAGCGTCTCACGATCGGCGCTCGGTTTGCGCCCCGTGGGAGACCGCGGATCCATAACATGCCGGCCCCGACCACCGCCACTGAATTCATCGACCTCTTGCACAAAAGCGGGGTGATCGACGCCGAGCGCCTGACGGGCTACCTGGAGGAGCGGCGCGCCCGCGGGCCGACGCCCGACCGCCCGGCCGACCTGGCGGCCGCCATGATCCGGGAGGGACTCCTGACCTCGTTTCAGGCCGAGCAACTGCTGCTCGGAAAATGGAAGCGGTTCACAATCGGGAAGTATCGCGTGCTGGAGCGAATCGGCTCCGGCGGCATGGGCCAGGTGTTTCTTTGCGAACACAAACTCATGCGGCGATGCGTCGCCGTCAAGGTGCTGCCGAGCGCCAAGGCCGAGGACGCCTCCGCTTTGGAGCGATTTTACCGAGAAGCCCGTGCCGTCGCGTCGCTCGATCATCCCAACCTCGTCCGGGCGCATGACATCGATCAGGAAGATTCTCTTCATTTCCTGGTCATGGAGTACATCGACGGGACGAACCTGTTCGAACTCGTGAAGCGCGGCGGTCCGCTCGATCCGATTCGCGCGTGCCACTACATCTACCAGGCGGCCCAGGGACTCCAGCACGCGTTTGACTTTGCCGGGCTGGTCCACCGTGACATCAAGCCGGCCAACTTGCTCGTCGATCGCAACGGCGTCATCAAGATTCTCGACATGGGCTTGGCGCGGTTCTTTTTCGACGAAGAGGACATGCTGACTCGCAAGTACGACGAGACGCTCGGCACCGCAGACTACCTCGCACCGGAGCAAGCGATCGACAGCCATTGCGTCGACATCCGCGCGGACATCTACAGCCTCGGCGCGACGTTTTACTACCTGCTCACGGGATCGCCGCCGTTCGCCGAGGGGACCGTCGCCCAGAAACTGATGTGGCATCAGACGCGGGAGCCGGAGTCGGTGCGCAGCCGCCGGCCGGACGTTCCCGAGTCGATTGCCGCGATCGTTGAGCGGATGATGCGGAAAGACGCCGCGCAGCGGTTTCAATCGCCGGCGGAAGCCGCGGCCGCGCTGGAGCCGTTCGTCCAGACTCCGGTGGCTCCGCCGAGCGACGCCGAATTGCCGGCGTTGTGCCCGGCGGCCCGAGCGATCATGACCGCGCGAGCCGGCGGATCGGGCCACGTCCGCCGACCGAATCTCCGCACCGCGCAGGGGAGCGCCGGCGTTGCCGTGGCCGCGCCGCCCTCGGCCGTTCGTCCCCGACACGGCGGCGGGCGCGGCTCCATAGATCCCTTCCCTGCCCCGGCCGCTCCGCGCGACGCTTATGCCAATGCCATCGAGCGTCTGAAGCACCCCGGAGCGCCCCAAGTTCCGGCGAACCAGCGACGCCGCTGGCTCTGGCCGGCCATTGCCGTCGGAGCGCTCCTGCTGATCGGCAGCCTTTTCCTCCGGCAACTGGGTCTGGCCCGGCCCGCAACCGCCAGCGGGGCTTTGCCGCCAGAACCTGTCGGCGGCGCGGTCGGCCCAATCACGCCAACGGATCATTGACGCCGAGGCTGCGTCACTTCGCACTGAGTCGAGTCGGCTGCCACGTCATGCCCAAGGCGGTCGATCGCGCCCGTTTTGCCAAGACGGCCCACGGCGTGCCGGGGTGATCGATCATGATTTGATCGAGGATTCTCTTCGCATCGGCCGCGAGATCGCGCACTTCCTTCGGACTTTGCAACTTATCGCTGGCCGCGAGCCGCCAGCCATTGTGCTCCTGGGCATTGAGCGGCGGCAATTCGTCACGCTTCACCTTCGCCAGCATCGTGTTGTATTCATGCACGTAGGCCATGCGCATCTTGACCAAGGCGAGCACGTAATCGTAATGGGCTTGCCAGCGTCGTGACGGTTCGCGTTGACGATCCCGGCCAACTCGTTCGAGATCCTCGAGGACTTCCTGAAGCTCGACCAGCATCAGCGCCGGCCCGTCCTCCTGCGCCTTGGTCAGGCTTTTCTTGATCGCGTCGTTTGAACCGAGACTGCGGACCTGATCGATGAGCGCCTCGGCCGGGACTTCCTTATCGCCGAGCCGAACTCGATGCAGCCGCCCCTGGCGATCGAGAGCTTCGACCGCATGAAAGACGGCGACGCGCAGCGGGAACTTCTTGGGATGATCGAGCACTTCGCGCAGGTTCTGATAGTCCGCGGCGTACGGTTTCATGACGTCCGCTGAGAACGGGAAGGATTCGGCGAGCAAAGCGGCGTCTTCGGCTGGGTTCGAACGGCCGCCGCCAAGACCCGGCGCGAGTCGCAGACTCGGCGTGGCGACTTCCTCGATCAGCGCTCGGATCTCGCGCGGCGAAGCCAGCCCGCCGGGTCCGGCCGGCTTCGGAGACTCCAATCGCGGCGGCCGGGGTTCCGCCGGATCGTAGCTCGCGCCGGTCGCCGGCATGGATCCGCTCAACCGCGGCGTCTGCTTCGCGCCGCGCTCTCGCCGCGCCACGATGTCCGCCGTCGGGCCGCTGACGTTGCGCTCCAAGAACGCGAGCGGAAGCGGGTCATCGGGTTTTTGCTGATTGCCGCCCTGACTGAACGCCTGCAACAACAGGCTGAGAAACGCGCCGCCGCTGACGGTGAATCGGCGGACGTTGGCGGACTCGAATTCGTAGGAATGCTGTCCCGCCGTGCAGGCGGTCCAGATTTGCACGCCGGGCGGCGGCGCGGCCAACAGCGCGTCCAGCTTCGGGTCGAGCGGTCCGCAGTCCGGCCGCTCCAGGCCGCGAGCCGGGTCTCGCCGGGCGACGTCGAAAACCAACAGCTTCTGCCGAGCCGGACTACTCTTCAGCCGCTCAAACAGCCAGTCCAGCGGGATCAATGTACCGGGGTCGTCGAGTTCTCCCTCCAGCGGCACGAGGTAGCCGCGACCTTCGATCATGGCGGCGTGTCCGAGGAACATCAGAATGATCCGGTCCTGCGGCCGGCACGTCTCCAGAAATCGGGCCACCGTCGTCTGCACGATCGGCTTGAGCGGCGGCGCGGCGCCGACGTCCACCCCCAGATCGGAAACAAAGTAGATCTGGTCTCTCGGCACGCGCAACTTCTGCTCCGCGAACGCCCGGATCGATTGCAGGGACGTCGCGTCGGCCGGAGTCGGACTGATCGGGTTGAGATAGATCGAGCGATGGATCCCAACGAACAAAAACCGGCGCGGAAAGGCCGCTTCCGTGGTTGTGGGCCGGTCGGGCGGCGCGTCGGAACGGTCCGACGGCGCCCCGGGCGATTCGACTCCGGCGGCTGCCTGTGTTTCTGCGCGATCGGTCGGCGGCGGCGAACGCAGCAGATTTGATCGCGACAGCGCCCAGCCGGCGCCGGCTGCCAGCGTCAGAGCGATCAGCCCGATCAGGGCCAACGAGCGCGTCGCATGCGAGCGCGCTCGGCTGACCGCGACGACCGTTCCGGCCTGCGAGAACGCGAAATGGAAATCCCCCGCCGGAGACTCGGCCGGGACCGGCGCGTCGGAACGCTCTGGAGCGGCGGGCGCGGCTGCGGGCGCCTTGGCGACGAGTCGAATCGTCCGATGGCACTTCGGGCATTCGGCGCGCTGACCGAGGGCGGCTCGCGGCAGCCGCAGCGCCGTCTGACACGCCGGACAGCGCACCTGCACGGATTCCATCATCGGGCGTCTCCGCATTCCCCGCGACTGGCATCATCATAGCGGAGATGAGCGGCTTGCGAAATCGCGGCGGCGTCGATCGCCGGATCAGGCGCTGCCGCCCGACGACGCGGTGGAACCATCCTCGTCATCCTCCGAGGCGATCTTGGCCAGCGACGCCACCTTGTCGCCCTCGTTGAGGTTCATGACGCGCACGCCCTGGGCATTGCGCCCCGTGATGCGAATCTCGCTGGCATGCGTGCGGTTGACCATGCCCTGGATGGTGATGACCATCACGTCATCCTGGTCGCGGACGGAAACGACGCCGACGACGGGGCCATTTCGTTCCGTGGTGCGAATGTCGCGCAGGCCCTTGCCGCCGCGCCGCTGGCGGCGATAGCGCATCGAACCGCGGTCCATGGGTTCGGATTCATCTTCGGCGGTCTCGGGCGCGGGCGGTTCCTCCGCCGGCTCCTCCTCCGCCTCCGGCTCGTCCGGCGCTGCGTTCGGCCCGAACGGCGTGCGCTTGCCGTAGCCGTTCTCGCAGACGGTCAGCAAGTAACCCTGCGGATCGGCGACCACCATGCCGACGACTTCGTCGCCCGGCTGCAAGGTGATGCCCTTGACGCCACGAGTGTTGCGCCCCATGGCGCGCACGTCGCTCTCCGCAAAACGGATCGCCATGCCCATCCGAGTGCTGAGAACGACTTCGTCGCCAGGATGCGTGAGCACGACCGACATCAGGTCGTCGTTCTCTTCGAGCGCGATGCCGATAATGCCGCCGGATTTCGGTCGGCTATACAGCTCCAGGGCCGTTTTCTTGACCAGCCCGGCTTTCGTGGCCATGAGGAGGTCGGCGTTGCCCACGAATTCGCGCACGGGGATGACGCTCGAGATTCGCTCTTCGGGTTTGAGCGACAGGACGTTGGCGATCGCGCGGCCGGGGCTGGTCCGGCTCATTTGCGGAATGTCGTAGACCTTGAGCCAGTACAGTCGGCCGCGGTTGGTGAAGCACAGCAGGTAGGCGTGCGTCGACGCGACGAAAAAGTGCTCGATGAAATCATCTTCGCGGGTCGAACCACCCGACACGCCCTTCCCGCCGCGGTGCTGCGTGCGGTACGTCGTCAGCGGCAATCGTTTGATGTAACCGTTGTGGCTGATGGTGACCGCCTGGAGTTCCTCGGCGATGAGGTCCTCCATGTCGACCTTGACTCCCGCGTCGGTGATCTCCGTGCGCCGCTCGTCGCCGTACTTGTCGCGCAGTTCGATCAGATCGGCGCGAACGATGTCGTAGATCTTCGACTCCTGGGCGAGGATGTCCTCATAGGAGCGGATCTGCTCGCGGAGCGTGCTGTATTCCCGGAGGATTTCATCGCGCTCCAGCGCGGCGAGTTGTCCGAGGCGCAGATTGACGACGGCCTCGGCCTGGGCTTCGGTCATGCGGTACACATCGAGTGCGCCCAGTTCACGCTGAAGAGCGGCGAACGCGTCGTCGCCCAGGGCGCGGCGCATGACCGCCGCCGAGACTTCGAGATTCCGCAGCCGCTCCTTGGCTTCGTTCCGGCTCGGGCTGGACCGGCAGATTGCAATGACCTCGTCCAGCGACGAGATCGCAATTAGTTGACCTTCCAGGACGTGGCCGCGGCGCTTGGCCTCGCGAAGCAGAAACTCGGTGCGACGGCGAATCACCTGCACCCGGTGGCGCAGATACTCCTGCATCATCTCCTTGAGCGACAGCGTTCGCGGCCGGCCCTCCACGAGAGCCAGCATGATGATGCTGACCGTGCGCTGCAGCGGCGAGAACTGATAGAGCTGGTTCAGGACGAGATGCGGATCGGCGTCGCGCTTCAGGTCGATGACGAGGCGCACTGGTTCGCCGAGCCGATCGCTCGATTCGTCGCGCAGGGCCGAAATCCCCTTGATGCGCTCCTCCTTGACGAGTTCGCCGATCTGCTCGGCCAGGCGATTGCGCGTCTGCTGGTACGGAACCTCCTTGATGATGATCTGGCTCCGGCCACGCTCCTCCACGACCTCGGCCCGGGCGCGGAGCACGACCTTGCCGCGGCCGGTGCGATAGCCGTCCACGATGCCCTGCCGCCCCATGATGATCCCGCCGGTCGGGAAATCCGGTCCCGGGACGTGCTCCATGAGTTCGAGCAGGCCGATGTCCGGGTTCTCGATCAGTGCGATCAGGCCATTGCAGATTTCGCGCAGGTTGTGCGGCGGCACGTCCGTGGCCATGCCGACCGCGATGCCGTCAGAGCCGTTCACGAGCAGATTCGGGAACTTGCTCGGCAGGACCATCGGCTCCATGCGCCGATTGTCGTAATTCGGCATCATGTCCACGGTGTCGCGATCGAGATCGGCGAGCATTTCGGCGGCGACGGCCGAGAGGCGGGCTTCCGTGTAACGCATGGCGGCCGGCGGCAGCCCGGCGATCGATCCAAAATTTCCTTGCTTGTCGACCAGAACGTGGCGCATGTTCCAGTCCTGCGCCATGCGAACGAGCGTGGGATAGACGCCCGCCTCACCGTGCGGGTGGTAATTGCCGCTGGTGTCGCCGCAGATCTTTGCGCACTTGATGCGCGCGGCGTTCGGGCCGAGATTCAGGTCGTTCATCGCCACGAGAATCCGCCGCTGAGACGGCTTCAGCCCGTCGCGCACGTCGGGCAACGCGCGGCTGATGATGACCGACATCGCGTAAGTGAGATAGCTGTCTTTGAGTTCGTCCGCGATGTTCAGCGGAGTGAAATCGCCGTTGGATGCCGCGGGCTGTTCTTCCGGCGGCAGGTCATTCGGAGGGACGTTGTCGGGCAATTCCGGAACCCTCGCCGAGCGGCAATCCATGCTGCTGACTGGACCGCCGAACGAGCCATTTTCGAGTCTTCAAATCGCAGGTTATTCTACGGAAACTGCGGTCGCACTCCTACGCTCGAAACTGATTTCATCGCCATCACAAAACCAACTCACACAATCACTTATGGCTGTGCAGATAATTCCTTGCACGACGCTGGCCGGCGCGAATACAATCACGCGAACGGTCCGCGCAATGGCGCTCGTTTCGCGCGTCGATTTGGCGACGTTTTGTCAGGCGGTGACGCGTGCCGCGGTCATTACAATTCGATCCGACGTCGGCCGACGCTCATGGTCTCGTGGCCATGGGCGGCGACCTGGAGCCTCGCACTCTTCTTCGAGCCTACCGACACGGCGTCTTTCCCTGGTACGACGCCTCGATGCCGATTTGCTGGTGGTCGCCGGACCCGCGGGCGATCATTCCGCTCGACGGATTGCACGTGAGTCGGCGGCTGGAGCGCACGTTGCGTTCGCCGCGATTCCGCGTCACGATCAACCGCGATTTCGAGGCGGTAATCGCGGGCTGCGCGGCCGATCGCAGCGACGGCACCTGGCTCATGCCGGAGATGATCGTCGCTTACCGCCGGCTCCATGAACTCGGGAAGGCGCACAGCGTGGAAGTGTGGAACGGCGATTGGCTCGTCGGAGGCATTTACGGAGTCGCGATTGGCGGGTTTTTCGCCGGTGAATCGATGTTTCATCGGCAGAGCGACGCTTCCAAAGTCGCCCTGGTTCGTCTCGTTGAGAGGTTGAGTGAGTGTGGATATGCGCTGTTCGACATTCAATTCTTGACGCCGCACACTCGCCGGATGGGTGGCATCGAAATCAGCCGCGAGGAGTACCTCCGCTGGCTGCGGGCAGCGCTCGTCCTGCGGCCGGCGCAGCTATGACCTCGTCAACCAGCGGGTTTCGGCGCGGACTCCACCGTGGGCGGCGGCTGCGCGATCTGCGGCCGGTCGCGCAGTCGTCGCTGCACGGCCTCGTCGGCGATGTGCTGCGGCACCCACAGCCGGCCGGTCGGATCGTAACCGTCGAACGGTCCGACGAAGGGAATCGGCAGCGTGCGCTGGTCCGTGACGGCGGCGAACACGAGCGCCCCAGCCGTCGTCCCCGGCGACGCGGATTGGGCGGCCGTTGCCGCGCCGTTGAGCAGTAAGTCACCCACAACCAGCATGGGGCGAATCTCCGCGCCTCGGGTTTTCCGCAACAGATCGAGATAGACCAGCGACTTTTCGTACGTTTCCTCGAGGATCGTCCCGTCGTTGCGGAAATCGGTGAATCGCGGGTTCAGCATGACTTGTTTCAGCAAGTCGAAGCCGCGTTCGAACGACGCCAGGGCGCGCTCCGGCTCAGCCGCGCGAGCGAAGCGCTCCGCCTCGAACAGGGCTTTACGGGCCTGAACGGCCTCGCGATCCTGCTCGGCCATCGCCCGGGCATAGTGGTGCATGAAATTCGTGATGCCGAGGTTCTGTTCTCGGTAGAAGAGTTGCCGGTACGCCAGCGCACACTTCTGCATTTCCGGATCGAGGGTGTCGAGGCGGTATTGTTCGCCGGAATCGGCTCCTTGCAGCTTGAATCGGTTGCGGAAGCGGAGCGCAAGTTCGCGGAGGCGCTCCTCCGTCGGGGCATCGAGGTAGAGTCCGTTTTCAATGCCGTGTTTGCGCCACATCGCATAGGCGGCGGCCCAGGCGTCCGAGGACCACGGCTCGCGATTGCCGACGACCACGTCATGCGGGAACCAGCGGCTACGACCGGTGCGGCCCTGGTCGATTGCCCAGCCGCTCTCGTCGAACCAGCCCTCGTTTTGCAGCCGCTCGGCGATGTACGACTGTGCTCGAGCCGGGTACCCGCGGAAGATGATTTCCGCCGGCGACCGCGGCATCCGCTTGCCGCGATTGCCAGGCTCCGCCAGCCGTTCGGCCCGCGTCTTCAGCGTTGTCATGATCTCCGGATCGGGCAGCGGATCCATGGCATACGCAAACCAGACCCGAGACAGATGAAAATTGCAGAACGAATCGCCCAGCGTGGACGACGCCGTCGGTTCGGATGGAAAGAGCCGAGGCCGGTTGATGGGCAGAACCGGGAATTGCTCCTCGGGGGACTTCAACTCGCCGAGCTTGCCGCGCGACAGCACGGCATCGGTTTCGGGATCGACGAACCGGCACGGGATCTTCCGATTGTCCGCCAGGAAGTCGATGACGTCGTCGGGCGTGGAACACCGGAGCGCGTCGCGCAGCCGACGAACGAGTTGCGGGTTGTCCTTGCAGAATTGTTCGAACTCGGCGAGGTTGACCGTGCGGCGCCGCGTCGCCGGATCGACTCGTCGCAACGCCTCCGGGTCGCGCTTGGCCGGGTCGATCATGCTCATCTGCAACAGCGATCGCAGCGTGTTCCGTTCGTCCGAGACGCCGAACTTGTTCTGAAAGTAGAATCCCAGCCAGAATCGCATGTCGGGGTTGTCCCGATTCATGCGCTCGCCCTGAGCGAGCAGTTCGATGCCGCGCGCGATGTAGAAGTACTTGTCCTTGACGCGATCGGATTCGACCGACACGTTGTACGACAGATTCCAGCTCTGGAAGAGCCACGGCGTCAGAAAGTGTGGCTGGAGCTTGGTCAGGGTGCGCACAAGAAGTTCGAGTTCGTTCCACTCGTGCTTCATCTGCCGATCGATGGCGGCCTTCCAAAGCAGCATGACGGCCAGGCCGCGAGACCCGGTCAATCCGAGCCGGACGGTGGATCCGACGAGATCGGCGTCGCCCTTGGTTTCGTCGCGGAGTTCGAGCGCATCGGCCTGCGCCGTCAGGGTCCACGGCGGCGCGGCCCCGGCGGTCAGAGGCGACGCCACGCCGCGCCAGAAGAACGTGTTCACGACGTACAGACCAAGAATCAGCGCGAAGTACACAAGCTTGCGCTGAGTCGATGATCGCTGGATCGGCGAAGCCATTGGATCATTCTCACATTCCGAAAAGATCAAGACGCGATTTCGCGCGACTTCATGAGGTAGTGAGCCAGGACGGCCCACGGAAGCAGATAGCCGATCACCAGCAGCGTGCTCAACACCAGGTCGGCGCCATCGATGTTGAATCCTTCGGCGACGTAATTGGACCAGTTCAGGCGATCGACGTCGGGGATGATGTTGAGGAAGCGGCGGAAGACCCACTGGAACGTGCGGTCCGCGGTGAGCGCCGCGGTGGTCGCCGCCGAGGGTTCCAGGTTCATCGTCAGGTTCTGATTGCGGCTCAGTCGCAGGAACGATTCCGCCGGGCCGCCGCCGACGTTCGTGCCCTCGGCCAACGTCTGAATAAAGTCCTGGAAGAAGCCGGCGACGTACAGAAAGATCGTGACGAGCCAGCTAATCACGCCGCTGAGATAGGTCGAGCAGGCAACGGCCAAGGCGATGACCAGGCACAGCCGCAGCCATAGACCATATGCGCCTTTGACGAAATTCCAGGCAAAGCCGACGTCCGAGTCCAGCAAGTACAGGTCGTGCTTGGCCACGCCGAGGTACTGAGTCCGGCTGTCGCACTTGACGACGATATAGAGCCGCGGCTGACCCGCCGCCGGAGCGCCGCTGAACGCCGAGCGGAAGATGCCGCCGGGAATCGTGATGTCAAACGTGTGATAATCGGCGATTTCCTTGGAGCGGAACTCGTAGAAGCCGAACTCTTCCGCGAGTTGATCGAGCTTGGCCCAATCGGGATCGCCCGGCTGGGCGTTGAGATTCAGCCCCCGGACGGCGTCCTGATAGGCGCGGACCTTATCGGCGTCGGGCCGAAACGGATCGCCCCATTTCGGCGTCGAAAACGTGAACGTGACGAAGATGCCCTTGTTCTCCACCTCGCCTTTGGTGGTGCGGAAGATGTCGAACGAGAACTCAACGGGCACCTCCGAGCGGGTCTTGAGCGATTCGGGCAAATCGCCGTCGCGGAACACCCAGATGGCCCGTTGCGGCGAGTTGACGCCGCCGGCGATATAGCGGCGGTAGTCCCACTCGCGGCCGACCGATTCGCCGCGGAAATCCGATCCGCCGCCGCGAAATTCGAGTTCGCCATAGACCGGAACGCGCGCCTTCAGGCTCTCCGACTTCGCTTCCTCGGAGACATTGCCAGCAAACTGGATCAGGGCGAGGCTCACCACCGTCAACACGCCGAGGATCACAGTCGAGAGCAGCACGTATCCGAAGAATCGGCCCAGCACGATCTCGAAGCGTTCCACCGGCTTGGTGACGACGGTATGGATCGTCTGATTGCGAATGTCCACCGGGATGGCGAAGGCGGCGAGAAGTCCGGCGGTCATCAGCAACAGCGGCGTCATTGCCCAGTAGATGACGCTGACATTCGTCCGCACCTCATCGCCTTCCTTGATCGGGAAGAACCACTTGGGCGGGAACAGGAAGATGATGAGAAATGCCAGGAAGACCCAGAGGACCTTGCGGCGGACGGCCTCGGTGAAGCTGAGCTTGGCGAGCGCCCAGATGCGCCGCCAGCGCAGCCGGGCCATGTCGGCGAAAAACGGCAGGCAGAACCCGATCAGAGCCAACGCCCCGCCGACCGTGACCAGCCGGTCATGCCAAAGGCCGAACGTCGTCATGGGCCGCGGCGGGAGCTTCTGGTCCAGCCGTTCGGAGGGATCGAGCACCGGCGCGGGGTTCTCGATGGCGTCGTACACGGCCAGGCCGATCGCGGGAAGGTAGCACAGCGCCGCCGCGGCCGCGAACACGAGCACCAGCGCGAACAGCCGGGGCGACATGGTCGCTTCGCTGCCAGCCCGTCGCCGCACGAACATGGCGTGCAGCACGTAGATCAACAGTCCGAGGGCCGCGAAGCCGCCGGCGTCCTGCACCCAACTTTTCAGCAATCCGCCCACGTCCGAGAACTTGAGCGGCTCCCGCTCCAGCACCAGGATCCCCAGCGGCGACAGCACCGACGACATGACGTCCGATCCCTCATCCCTAAATGGCGGCGAAGTGGACAGCTACTGCCCGTTCCGCCGCGGCTCTTCGGCCGCGCTCGGCAAGTACCGTCGGCCGGGGTGCGCTTTACTCTCTTGCACGATGCGGAGGAACAGATCCTCGAGCGTCGTCGTCGGATGCCCGAACGACTCCAGGGTTCCGCCGTGCCGCGCAATCACTGCCTCCAGTTCGCGCTTCAGCCCATCGCTGATGCCGACGCCGTTCGCCCGCAACTCGATCCGCTGCTCGTCTTCGAGCAGCTTGTGGACCGAGCCCAGTTCCTGCAATTCGCCGTCGTAAAGAATGGCGATGCGATCGCAGATGTCCTGCACGTCCTCGAGTCGGTGGCTGCACATGAGGACTGTCTTGCCCTGACGGCGCAAGTCGAGGATCAAGTCCTTCATCCACCGAGTGCCGAGCGGGTCCAGGCCCGAGGTCGGTTCATCGAGAATCACGAACTCCGGGTCGTTGATGAGCGCCTGGGCCAGCCCGATACGCTGCCGCATGCCCTTGGAGTACTCTTTCAGGATGCGCTTTTTGTCGTTGGCGAGCCCGACTTTCTCGATCAGTTCGGCCGCCCGCTTCCGCCGGACGTCCGGTGACAGGTTGAAGAGCCTGCCGTAGAAGTCGAGCGTCTCTTCGGCGTTGAGGAAGCGATAAAGATAGGACTCCTCGGGCAGATAGCCGAGGCGTTCGTTTTTTCCGACGGTCAGCGACGATTCGCCAAAGACAAAGGCGTCGCCGGAGGTAGGAAACAAGAGCCCGAGCAGCAGCTTGATCGTGGTGGTCTTGCCGGAGCCGTTCGGGCCAAGCAGCCCGAAGATCTCGCCGCGCTGGATGGTGATGTTGAGGGCATTCAGGGCCGTTTTCTTCCGGCGGCCCCAGAAATCGCGGTAAACCTTGGTGAGATTCCGCGTTTCGACGATCACGTCTTGGGCCATAATCGGCCGCCTCGATCGGCCTCTGTGGGTGCCTCAGCCGGCGACAAACACTCCCCCTCTCCGGTCTTACGCCGTGAAGGGGGCGAGCGTTCGGCCGCCGCGCCAGAATCTCGTCAGTGCCGATATCGTAAGGACTTCCCGCTTGGCTGGCGAGCGCCGGCGATCAACTTCGATGTTCCCGCCAGCGCCCGGCCGGCGTCAGAATCTGATTCGGGCGGAAATGATCCTTGTAGGCGAGCGACTGGCATTCGGGGACGTGATAGCCGAGGTAGACAAATGGCAGCTTCAGCTCAGCCGCGCGCCGGAGCACGGAGAGGACGTTCCAGGTGCCCAGGCCCCGCTTGCGCTCCGCCGGCTCCGAGAAGAAATACACAGCGGAAAGCGACTTCGGCAGCCGATCGACAATGCCGACGCCCACCAGTCGATCGCCAATCGTGTATCGCCACTCTTCTATGGGAAACGGCTGATCGAGAAAGGAGTCGATGTATCCGCCCGCATCGGCCGGTTGGTGCTCCGGCCAGCCCTTCGCGGCGCTCTGATATGCGTGGTAGCGATCATACAGCGCCAGCGCCTCGGGCGACAGCGACGGCTCGCCAACCGTGAGAGTCACCGTCTGACTGTTCAAGCGCTCGTTGCGGCGTTGGCTGCGATTCGGCCGAAACCGCGCCACGTCGATTCGAAGCGAGCGACAGGCGGAGCACGATGGGCAGCGCGGGCGGAACATCATGCGACCGAATCGTCGCCAGCCCTGCTCCACGTAGCGCTCGTATTCCGACGGCGTCATGGTGTGGATCAAGGCGTTTTCATATTGCCACATCTGGTCCGGCAGATAGCCGCAGCGCGCCGGCGGCGAGACAAATTGAACTAGCAGTTCCATGAGCGGGACCCGCAACGCCTCTCGATGCACTATAACGAATCCGCGCCCGATGGGGGCAGCGGATCGCCCGGATTGCCAACGAAAGCGATGGCATGCTCGAGCCGACGCCGAAAGTCCCGGAACCTGAGCCCGCGTGCTGTATCGTCGGCGGCGGTCCCGGCGGGATGATGCTCGCCTTGCTCCTGGCGCGGCGTGGCGTGCCGGTCACGCTGCTGGAAGCCCACCGCGATTTCGACCGCGACTTCCGCGGCGATACGATCCACCCCTCGACGCTAGAAGCGCTCGATCAAATCGGCCTCGCCGAGCCGCTATTGCGCCTGCCCCATGGCCGGCTCGATGCCATTCGCATTCACTCCGCAAGCGGCGTCGTCACCGTGGCGGAGTTTCACAGACTCCGAACGCCGTTCCCGTTCATCACAATTCTGCCGCAAGTGCGCTTTCTCGAGTTCCTGGCGGACGAAGCGCGGCGATATCCCAATTTCACGCTGTTGATGGGAGCGGCGGCCCGGGAGCTGATCCTGGACGAAGGCGTCGTCCGGGGAGTGCGCTATTTCGACACTGACGAGCGGGCACACGAAATTCGCGCGCGGCTGACGATCGGGGCCGATGGCCGATTCTCAAAGGTCCGCGCCCTCGCCGGCGCCGTTCCGATCCGGGCTTCGCCCCCGATCGACGTGCTCTGGTTCCGCCTGCCGCGAGAACCCGGCGACGCCCGCGACCAGGTCAACTTCTATGCGGATGGCGGGCGCTTTGTCTTCTTCCTGGATCGAGGTCCGGAATGGCAAGTCGGTTACGCCATCGTGAAAGGCACGTTCGCGGAGATGAAATCCCTGGGCATCGCCGCCCTCCGTGGCGACCTGGCCCGGCTGGCGCCGTGGGCCGCGGAGCGCTCGGCGGTCCTGCGCGACTGGTCGCAAGTGCAGGTGCTCTCCGTCGAGTCGAGCCGCGTGCCGGTGTGGCACCGCCCTGGACTGCTCCTGATCGGCGACGCCGCTCACGTGATGTCGCCGGTGGGCGGAGTGGGGATCAACGTCGCGATTCAAGATGCGATTGAAGCGGCCAACGTGCTGGCGGCGCCGCTTCTGACGGGAAGCGTGACCGATGCAAATCTCGCTGAAGTGCAGCGCCGCCGCGGGCCGGCCGTCCGCACGATCCAACGATATCAGGCGTATATTCAAGATCGAGTGGTGCGTTCGGCGCTGGATTCATCGCGGCCGTTTCGCCTGCCGTGGATTGTCCGGTTCATTCTTCACGTACCTTGGGTCCGAGACTGGCCGGCGCGGCTCATCGCGTTCGGCCCGCGGCGGGTGCGAATCGAAACTTAGCCGCCGCGCCACCAGGCGACCGCGATGGTGGCCGCGGTCGCCAGAATCAGCGGCCCGGCCACGCGGCGCACCATGGCCAGCGGTTCGGCGCCGGTCAGTTGAGCGCAGGTCAGCACGACGGCCGCGACCGGCGACATCGTCCGACCGGCGGCCGCGGCGATCGACGTCACCGCCCCCACCCGCAGGCCCGTCTCCAGGGTCATGCTCCGCGTGACAAAAATCTCGAAGAGCGTCTGTGTTGCCGCCATTCCCGACCCGCTGAGCGTGGCAAATCCCAGCGTCAAGCTGCCGGCCAAGAGCCAGACGAGTTCGGGCTGGCCGCCAATAATCGTCCGAATCGGCCGATCGAGGTGCAGTTGCTTGATGCCGGCGCCGAAACAACTGGCAACGACGATCACCGAAACGATGTGGGTCAGCGCGAAGCCGGCGCCTTCGAAGTAGACTCGGGCGGTGGCGGCGGCGCGAGTGGGTGCGGCCAACGCGGCCAGAACGGCCCCGATCAACATGCTGACGCCGATGAGCCGGCTGCCGAACGACGCCGCCGCCGCGTCGCGCACCGCGCGGTCATAGTCCGGGGCAATGGTCTCATCCATCCGCGGCCGAAGATGCGAATGCTTGTCCGGATCGACCAACCACTCCTGAGGAATCTGGACCAAATTGAATGGCGGCCCGACGATCATGAGCAGGACGAGCGGAATGATCGGCACGAGAGCTTTGAAGTAGTTCACGCGGAAATCGGGCAACGGATCGGGAACTGGTCCGGATGCCGCCGCGGCTCCGCGGCGCTCCGCGCGAACGCTGATAAACCAGAACGCGGCCGTCGCCACCGCAAGTTGCACCGCGATCAGCGGCACGACCCGCTCGATACACGCTTGCGGTTCGACGCGCAGCGCTCGGGCGACCGTGTTCATTTCCGGCGCGCCGGGATTGAGCAGTTCACCGCCGATCGACGAGCCGAGCAGCAACGTCGCGCCGACCGTCGTGGGCGACAATCCGGCCGCTCGCAGCAGAGGAATCAGCACCGCGCCGATGGCCACGGCCGTGCTCGCCTGACTGATCACCGAGATGTTCACGATGAACCCGACGACCACGGCGCCAGGGATCAGCAACCCGCGCACGCGCTGGATCGGCTGGATCAGAAGCCGGACGAGGTGCTGATCGCAGCCGGAGTGGCGCAGCACCTGGGCGAACGCCATGGCGGAGCAAATCGGCACGATGAACTGTTCGCTGCTGAGCGTCGTCAGAAAGGTACGGATGACGGGGCCGAGATCGCCGGCGACGCCGCCGAGCGCCACGGCGGCGAGAAACAGGACGAGGCGGACGTCGTATCGGCGCGCGATGGCGGCAATCGCCCCGGCGATGACGAGCAAGCCCAGCACCGTGGCCACGCCGGCCGGCATTGCAGGTCCCCGGAGTTCAAACGTCGCGCCATAGGGCGCCGTCGCCATCCGACACGCTTGGCGAGCGTCGGCGAGTCGGTCGCCGCTTCGCTTCAGCCTGATTCCGGCGCGGGGAGCGCGCGGCGGCGGGCGCCTCGGCAGCGGCGGCGTCCTCCGATGGCGGTTCTTCGCCGCGCCGCTTCCCGCGCAATTGCAGCTTGATCGGCACTTCGCGGAACGGCAGCCGATCGCGAAACACGCTCAGCAAATATCGGCGGTACGGCGGATCGAACAGTTGCGGCCCGTTGGTGAAGAGCACGATCGTCGGCGGATGCGTCGCGGCCTGCGTGGCGTACAGCACCTTCGGCCGGCGATTCTGCCGGAGCGGCGGCGGCCGGGACTCCAGCGCCTCCCGCACCACGCGATTCAGATCGCCGGTACTGACGCGGGCGCCGGCCTGCTTGTGCAGATGCTGCGCCAGGTTCAGCACCGCGAAAACATTCTTGCCGCTCTTCGCCGTGATAAACGCCACCGGCACGTAATCGAGCATCGGCAGCACGCGATGCAGGTATTCGACGTAACGCTCGGTCGGCATGGCGTTCTTGGCGAGGTCCCATTTGTTGACCACGAAGATCGCCGGCTTGTGCTGGTCGAGGATGTACTCGGTGACGGCCTTGTCCACGTGGCTGATGCGCACGCGGGGATCGAGGAACATCAGCACGACGTCGGCCCGGCGGATTGAGCGCTGCGCCCGCTGCAACGAATAAAACTCGATGTCCGAGGCAAGACTTTTTTTCTTGCGAACGCCGGCGGTATCGATGGCCACAAACGTCAGGCCGTCGCGCTCGAAACGCACGTCCACGCTATCCCGGGTCGTCCCAGGGACTTCGCTGACGATCATGCGCTCGGCCCGGCTGAGACTATTGACGAAGGTGCTCTTGCCGACGTTGCGCCGGCCGACAATGGCCAGTTTGAGGTGCGGCTCCGGCGGGGGCGCGGCGTCGGCGTCCGGCAAGGCGCGGAGAATGGCGGCCGTCAACGCCTCGCCGCCGCGATGGTGCTCGGCGCTGACGGCGATCGGCCGGCCGCGGCCCAGCGCAAAAAACTCGGCCGCCAACGGCTCCTGCTTTGCCGAATCGCACTTGTTGGCCACGAGTATCACCGGCTTGTCGCGCGCGCGCAGTCGGCGATCGATCTCCGCGTCGAGCGGCGTGAGGCCAGCGCGAATATCGACGACGAACAGCACGACGGCCGCCTGCCGGATCGCCTCGTCGATCTGCCGCTCGACTGCCGACGTGAGGTTGTCGGCGTCCTCGATACCGATGCCGCCGGTATCGACGAGTTCGACGTAACGACCACCAAGTGACACCGGCGACGAGACGCGATCGCGGGTCACGCCGGCGGTCGGCTCCACGATGCTGATTCGCCGCCGCGAGAGCCAATTGAACATCGACGATTTGCCGACGTTGGGCCGGCCGACAATCGCCACCATCGGCAAGCCCATGCTGCGGTTCCCCAAAACCGGCCGAGTCGATTCTGCCCGTCAGAGTACTGCAATAGTGTATCGTAGCAGTGGACTCGGCCCACGGAGCGCCGGCGAGAACGAGTGCATAGCCATGGCCCGCTGCGAGCAAGGGTACATCTGCGACGTGTGCGGCAACGAAGTGGAAGCGATGACCGAATCCGACCTGTATTTGCGCTATGTCCTGGGCGAAGTGCCGATTTTCACGTTGCATCAGCAGCCCGAGCGACACATCCGGTGCAACCCGGCGCTGGCGCAGTACATCGTCGATCCGGGGTTTGAGCCGGTTGAATGCACCGGTCCATTCGCCAAGCAGGGTTTCGACGTCGCGTTCGTCGCGGCGGAAGAAGCGCGAGTCACGGCGGGCTGGCGGCGCCTTCAGGAGATTCCGGGTTTGGGACTGTCGCTGGATGAATACCCGCTGGGTGCGGCTCAGGACGAATCGTCCGGCGCGCGCGAATGAGCACGGCTTCCCTCCCGCCAATTCGGCGGCGGCGAGAATCCGTGCTCGCAGTCGCATTTCGACCGCGCTCAGCCGGCTCGTGGCGCGATGCCGCCGTCGATGCGGGCGGGCGTCATGTGCGATGGCTGATCGTTCATCCAGAAGCGGCGCCAATCCTGGCCGGCCTGCCGCAAATCTTCCGACTGGTTGATCAGCACGTCCATGCGCTGAGTCGGATCGCTCGGGTACTGGTTCAGGATGCAGCCGGCGTTGGCCAGGCTGCCCGCAGCCAGAGCGGAGAGGACGAGAAGTCGCCGCATGATCGGCCTCCGTGCCGGCATTGGCGACCCGATCCCGAACCCCCGTTCGGGCTGGTCCGCGCCGTCTGGGTGCGCGACGCATCCGCCGCGGCGCCGAAAGTATGCCGGATGTCCTGATTATCGGCCGGCACAGGCGACGACTTGAGTTCAACCGCTACGACCGGAAGATTTTCACGCCTCGTCAAAGCCCTGACGAGCCGCAAGTTCCGAATTCGTCAGGCCGGCGCTGAAACGGCTTCCGCCGCCGGCTCCGCTTCCGAAGCCTCGGGCTGCGGCCGCGGGCGGCTGGGGATGATCGGCATCCGGCGCACGCGCTCTTCCATTTCCTTGCCCGGCTGGAAAGTGACGACGTTTTTCGGCTGGACGTCGACGCGCTCGCCGGTCCGCGGATTGCGCGCTTTGCGCGCCTTGCGCTGCTTCACCTCAAAAACGCCGAAGTTCCGCAGTTCGATGCGGCCTTCCTCGATCAGCGTGTCCACAATCGCGTCGAACGTCCATTGGACGATTTCCTTTGTCTTCAATTGCGTCAGGTTGGCGCGTTCCGAGATCTGCTTGACGATTTCTTTCTTGGTCACGACGCTTCTCCCAAGGACCGCGGACTCGGTCTTCAATGACCATTACCGTTTGTAAGTGTAAGAAGCATAATGGGTAGAGTCAAGGGTATTTCGCGGCAACCTCCGGTGCAGACACGCTTTCCGCGCCGCATCACTCCCGATCTCGGCATTGCCGTGGGCGGGACTCGAACCCGCACGGGACTGTCGTCCCAGGAGCTTTTAAGGCTCCAGCGTCTGCCATTCCGCCACCACGGCCCTTCGCATCGACTGATCGATTGCCAGCCAGGTTCGCCGGCCACCGATCGTGTGGCGCCGGCGAGCTGCGACGCGGACGTCATGGCCCAGCGGCGACGAGCTCCCGCGCTTCGGTGACAAGTGGCTCGTTGGCCGCGGGCCCAATCAGCATATCCAAAATCCGCGCGGCATCGGCCGTCCGCCTGAGCCGATGATGAACGATCGCCAGAGCGGCTTGCCGCCGGACTTGCCATGGATGCGCAAGCCGTTGCGTCTCGGCTGCGGTGAGCGTCGCCAGCGCCTCGTCAATGCGATCGAGCCGGTATAGCGCGACGCCACGAAGTACCGCCCGATCCGCGCGCGCCGCCGGTAGCTGCTCCGCCCACGACAGCGCGGCCGCGTAGCTGTCGACGGATTCATGCGGGGAACGCACAATCTCCCACGCCGCCGAGCCGAAGCGATTCGGCGTATCCGGCCATTGGTTCAAAAGCTCGATCGCCCGATCGCGCACGGCGATGCGGAGCGCGGAGTCGCTTCTCAACAATTCCGCAGCGCTCTTCCGCGGCATCGGCAGGTCCGCGTAGTAACGGGCCGCAGCCAGCGCGGCCCGCTCGACCGCCGATTCGTTGGTGATCGGCCGAGCGTCCCAAATGCGGACGGCGTCGGATTGAATCACCAGCCATTCGTCCCGGTTCGACAGCGCGACGCTCGGCCGGTGGCTCGACGGAACTTCCCGAACCAGGAGTTCCTGCCCGGTCTCGGCATCCCAGAGACGAACGGTCCCGTCGAAGCCCGTGCCGACCGACGCCAGCCGGCGGCCATCGCTGCTGAACGCCACCGCGCCGACAGTCCAGACATGGCCAGGCATCGGCGAGACCCTCGGCCGACCCATCGTCGCATCCCAGATTCGTACCGTCCGATCCGTGCAGCCCGCCGCGACGAAGGATCCCTCCGGGCTGAGCGCCAATGCCGCGGCGCGATCGTCCGCCTCGGCGAGCGTCGTCAATGCGTCACGGCGCCGTGAATCCCAGATGCAGGCCTTCCGTGTCGCGGCATCCAGACACGCCACGCGCAGGTCATCGACGCCGATCCACGCGAAATCGGTCGGGGTTTCCGGCAGATCGGACTGCCAGACGATTTTTCCATCCGCGGTTGAAATCACCGCGGCGCCATTGAGGCCGATCAGGCCGATTCGCGTCGCATCGCCGTTGAATCGCAGACGCCGGACCTTGGGAATGGGTGACGCGATGTCGAGCATCGGCGCCGCATCGGCTCGCTTCCAAATGCGCAATCGAGCGGCGGCGGCCGATCCCGGGGCCTCCACCGCCGCCGCCGCCAATCTCTCGTCGCCACTGAGCGCCGATGCAACGATGGATTCTCCAGGGCTCCCGACGACCGTTCGCGCGATCGGTTGCCGGATCGCCAATTGGTTCCATTCGAGGATTGGAGCATCGTTGTCGTCAAAGCTTCCAAAGAGTACCAGGGTGCTGCCAAGAGCCAGGACGGTTGGCCGCGGCGCGGAGGCGCGATTCGCATCCACGAAATCGGACTCCGGCGAGCGTACGCTCCAGAGGCGGACGGAGCCATCGAGCCCGGTGGATGCAATCCAGTACCCGGGGCTTCCGAACGTCGCTGCCGCGACCATCTGCTCGTGGCCCCGGCAGGTTCGCTCCTCGTGTCCCGTCAGCGCATCCCAGACGCGGACTGTCCGATCATGTCCCGCGGAGACGAGTCGGCGACCATCCGGACTGAACCTGACCCGCAAGACCGGCCCCGCGTGGCCGCGGAACTCGGCGATCGGCCGGCCCGACGGGAGGTGGAGCATTCGCAGTTCGCCGGAGCGGCGGAACTGTCGATCATCCGAATCCCCAACCGCGCCTCCAACCGCCAGCCGCCGACCGTCCGGCGCGAATGCAACCGTCCACGGGACCATGCCAAGATTCACGGGGCCAACGAGTCGTTCCCCGGCGATTCGATCCCAGACCACCAGCGAACCATCTTCAAAGGCTGCCGCCAGCCGCCGACCGTCAGACGCGAAATCGACCGCTAGCGCCGCGGCGCCGCCAGCAAATGATCGCTGCACGGCGCCGTCGGCCAGCGACACGATCGGCACGCTGCCGTCGCGGCAGGCCAGGGCCGCCACCATTCGTTCCGAATCGATCGCCGCCGCCGCAACTTCCGATTCGCCCGGCACGGCGATGGTCCGAACCAGCCGGCGATTCTTCAGGCTCCAGATACGGATCTCGGCGCCGTCGACAAAGGCCCCCCGGTCGCCCGATCTCAAGGACGTGCCGACCGAAACGATCTGATCGTCCGGCAGGAACTCGACCGCCGCGACGTGGTGACTGTGTTCGGTCCATTCGGCGGCGAGAGATTGATCGGCCGTATTCCAGATGCGAAGGGCGCGGTCCCGGCCGCCGGTGGCGATGCGGGCGCCGTCGCGGCTGACGGCGATGCAATCAGCGCCGCCCGGATGACTCGCCATGACCGCAAGTTCATCGTGCGCTTTGCGATTCCAGTAGTGCCATTCCAGGCCGCGGAACTCGGCGTTGCGGCCGGAACCGAGGCTTGTCAGGAGTGCGCGCACGCGGCTCATCTCGTTGTCGCGCCAGGCGCGTTCCACCAAGTTCATCTGCGCGACATACAGGTTGCGGTGAGCGGCGCGCTCATTGCGCTCAGCGAGATCGGCCCGGTCGCGGGCCTCGCGCGCGAAGAATGACGACACCACGACGCCGAGAATCAGAAGCGTCGCCGCCAGCGCCGTCAGCCCGGCAACGACGGGGTTCCGCCGGCACCAGCGCGCCGCGCGTTCCATGGCGCCGATCGGCCGGGCGACGATCGGTTTGCCTTGGAGATATCGCTCGAGATCGTCCGCCAGCGCCGCGGCGGAGTCATAGCGCTTCGCAGGATCCTTGTGCAAGCACTTCAGGGCAATGGTTTCGAGGTCAGCCGGCGTCGTCGATTGCAAGCGGCGCGGCGGAACCGGCTCGTCATGGACAACCTGGAGGACGGTATCAACCGGCGTGGCGGCGCGAAACGGCGGGCGCCCGGTCAGAAACTCGTAGAGCATCGCGCCGAGCGCATAAATATCCGCCGGCGGACCGACGTCGTGAATGCGCCCGGCGGCCTGCTCCGGCGCCATGTAACTCGGCGTGCCCAGCACCGCGCCGGTGCGCGTGTGGCTCTCCTCGTCCAGCCGCTTGGCCAGGCCGAAATCGGTGATCTTGTAAATGACGGAATCGAAGTCGAACGGTTGGCCCGGATTGGGCTCCGGGGCTCGCCCGGCGTCGTCGCGCGGATGTAGCAGCACATTGGCCGGCTTCAAGTCGCGATGCACGACCTTGCAGCCGTGAGCATAGTGCATGGCTCGCGCGAGCTTCGCTGCGATGCGAGCGGCCGCGGCCGGGGGGATCGGCGTGCCCGCCAGCCGGTCCGCCAGGCTGCCGCCGGCACAATACTCCAGCGAGAAGTACGGCAGCCCCTCGTGCTCGCCGATCTCGTAAATCTGCACGATGTTGCCGTGCTGGAGGCTGGCGACCGCCTCCGCCTCGGCTCGGAACCGCGCCAGCGTCGTGCGGCTGGCGTGGCCGCCGGCAAGAATCATCTTGAGCGCCACCACGCGGTTCAACTGAATCTGCCGCGCCTTGTAAACGACGCCGACGGCCCCGCGGCCAAGCTCCGCCAGAATCTCGTATCCGGGAATGAGGCTCTGGATCGCGCAGCCGCGCCGACCGGGCCGCGCTTCCGCAGCGCCCTTCAGGAATTCGCGGATGAACTCGACGAGGGCGGAGGGATCGTGACCCGGCGCCGAGCCAATGGTTTGCCGCTCCGTCAGTTCCCGTGCCAGCGCCTCAGAGATGTCCTGGAGAGATGCCGTGGTCGCGTCGCTCGGGGCATCCGATTGCGAACCATCCGAAACGACCGTCGGCGGCGATCGGAGAATCGGCTCGCTGGAGTCGCTAGTCGTCGTCGCTTGTTCAAGGGAATCGGCCTGGGTGGGCGGACTCGTCGCCGTGGCGCCGGGCGGATCAATCTCCGTCGCGGACGATGCGCGCGCTGGCTGGTCGCTGTGGCTTGGATCCGCCATGAATGATCCACAATTGAGGTGACGCCCGACCTCCAGCCTAACGCGGCGAATCCGACGCGTCCAGTCACGGGCGTCCGCCCTCGGCCGTTTCCGGCGCTGTCACGACGCCGAGCGATTCCAGGAAGATCGGCGCGCCCAGCGAGGGCGCGACCCGCATCGCGACGGTGCCCTTCGCAATCGAGTAATCTCGGAACCGTACCGGTTCGGACCGATCGCGCAACACGATCCCAACGACGACGCCGAGCACCAAGCCCAGCGGGACAAAGAGTGCAAATCCGAGGACGAGTTCAATCGGCCGGAAGATCGCGCCGGCGACGGCGGCCCAGATCGCCGCGGGCGCGAATCCCAGACCCAGGCCCCAGAGCAAGGCGCGCAGTCGCCGCCGGGTCCGCGTGACCTGGCACGCGCGGCAGAGCGGGACGTCGATCCGTGCGGTGTTGCGGGCGTCGAGCGGTAACGTGATCACCTCGACGGTGGCCGCGCCGCAACTGCAACACAATGGTGGAAACGGCAGCCGCGTCAGGCGAATGCGCAGCCAGCCATCTTTTTCCACCGTTGCCAGGGGCACCGCCGAGACCGGCTGCGTCGGATCCGATGGAATGACGCCGTCGCCCAGTCGAGCGCCGAGATCGAGCAGGAGTTGGCCGACGTCGGAAAGCCGGGCTTCATAGAGGTCCGCGAGGGTCATTTGGCCGTCCGCGCAGGCCGCCAACGAGCGCATGCGGATTTCGCTCGCCGGCCGCGCCAGCACTTCGTCCGCGCCGTTGCACTCGGCCAAGACGACCTGATCGTTGACAGGCAGAATCAGCCGCCGATGATCGGGCTGGTATGGCGCGCCGGTGACTTGAAAGAGCGTCCACGGACAGAACAACCGGCGGCCGCGATAAACAAACTCGACGCCCTGCGGCCTCACGACCGCCGATCCGCCGCGTAGCCAATGCAACAGCAGCATCGTGGTGGCGATCCACGAAACGATCCCGGCGAGGCCGGCGGCCAGCACGTAACCGCCGCCGACAGCCTGATTTCGCGGACGCTCCATCGCTGCGATGCCGAACACAACCAGCACGCCGATGCCCACGACCAAACCGAGAACCGTGGCGACGGCGTACGGCCGGCGCGGACCGATGACGAGCGGTTCCTCCGCCAGGTATTCGCGCGGCGCGGCACGCAATCGACCGTAGTCCGGGACAATCCGTGCCAGCGGCTTCTGCAGCTTCCGATCGAGTGCGATGATCGCCTCGATCAGCAAGATGATGCTGTGTTCCATCGTCCGTCGCAGTTACAATACGGCTCACGACGCGGCAGGACATGGGATGACCGATCTGCGCTATTTTGCCACATGCGCGCGGGGTCTGGAATCGATCCTGGCCGACGAACTGCGCGGGCTCTCCGCTCGGGACGTCGAAGCGGGGCGCGGCGGCGTCCATTTCTCCGGCGACCGCGGCCAGCTCTATCGCGCGAATCTCTGGCTGCGCACGGCCATTCGCGTGCTCGCCCCCGTCGTCGAGGGACCCGCCGATTCGCCCGATCAACTATACGAACTGGTTCGCACCGTGGACTGGTCGAGATTCCTCACGCCGGAGCACACGCTCGCTGTCGATGCCAACGTCCGCGACTCGACGATCACGCACTCCCAGTACGCCGCGCGCCGCGTCAAGGATGCGATCTGCGATCAGTTCCGCGAACGGACCGGCGCCCGGCCGAGCGTCGATCCCGAGCAACCAATGGTCCCGCTCAATCTGCACCTCGCTCGCAACCGGGCGGTCGTGAGTCTCGATAGTTCGGGCGATTCGCTTCACAAGCGCGGCTACCGGCCGGTGCAGACGATCGCGCCATTGAACGAGGCGCTCGCGGCGGGCCTGGTGCTCCGCAGCGGCTGGCGCGGCGCGGCGCCATTCGTCGATCCCATGTGCGGGTCCGGGACCTTGCCGATCGAGGCAGCGTGGATCGCCCTGCACCGTCCGCCGGGTCTGACGCGCCGACACTTCGGTTTCATGGGCTGGCTCGATTTCGACATCGAGCAGTGGACGTCGCTGCGCGACGACGCGCGCCGACGGATGCGGACAGCATTGGACCACCCGGTTGCGGGATCGGACGAACGCCGGGACGCGATTGATCGCGCGCATGCGAACTCCCGCGCCGCCGGCATCGGCCATCTGCTCTGGCTCGACGTGAAAGCGATGCACGATTTCACGCCGCCGCCCGGCCCTCCCGGCACGTTGATCTGCAACCCGCCCTATGGCGAACGCATCGGCGAAGAGAAAGAACTTGTCGGACTCTATCGTAAACTCGGCGAGGTGATCCGCGACCGGCTGGCCGGATGGACCGTCTGGGTGTTCACCGGCAACGATCGCCTGGCCGAGGAGATTGGGTTGGCGCGCAAGGACGAATTGGCGCTGTACAACGGCCGCATCCCGTGCCGATTCCTCCGATTTGGTTAGCCGCGAATCGCAGGCGAGCGAGTGCGCGCTCGCCTGCGCCTCGCAACTAACAGAGTGAGTAAGTCCAGGATAGGGGCCGGCCGTCGCGGTACGGCATGATGCCGTGAAACTGCCGCGGATCATCGGCGAACACCAACGGTAGGAAGTACTTGTCGCCCTCCCAGAGCGGCAGGTCGAGCACTCGGTCGATCTCGACCCATTTCAGCGTGCCCTCGGCATTTTCCTTGAGCGGTTCGCCGCGAAAACGATCGATTCGGAAAATGAAGCCGAGCCAGTCTTCACCGTGGGGTCCGAAGCCGGGCCAATTGATGGTTCCGCGCAACAGCAACGACTCGCATTCAACGCCGGCCTCTTCGCGAATCTCGCGGCGCATGCAGGCGACGACGTCCTCGCCGGGATCCATCTTGCCGCCCAGCCCGTTGTACTTGCCGAAGTGGACATCGTCGGGCCGGCGGTTACGGTGGATGAGCAGGACTTTTCCGCCGTCCGGCGAGAGCACGTAGCCCAGCGTTCCCACGATCGGCGTGTAGGGCATGGTTATCCATCCGCTCGGCGGAGTCGGTCGATCACGCTGTTCAGGTCCGGCGGCAGCGGCATGATCCAGTGTAATTCTTCATTGGTGGCGGGATGCCGAAAACCGAGTTCCGCGGCATGCAGGGCCAGGCGCTCGACGCCGCTCACATCGGCGATGCGAGTTCCATCCGGACGAATGCTGTAAACCGGGTCGCCGCAGACCGGATGGCCCAGCTCCGCGAGGTGGATGCGAATCTGATGAGTCCGCCCGGTTTCAAGCCGGCAGGTGATGAGCGAGAACTTCCCGAGTGACTCGACCTTTTCGATGTGCGTGACGGCCAGCTTACCGCGGCCATCGACGCCGCTGGACCCGCGCCGGCCATCTCCGCGGTCGCGAAGCAGATAGGTGCGAATGGTCCCGACTTTCGGCCGGCCGGCGACCAGCGCCTGGTAACAGCGCCGCACGGTGTGGGCGAAAAACTGCCGGCCCAGGTCCCGCTCCGCTGCCGCGGATCGCGCGAATACCAGCAGCCCGCTCGTCAATTTGTCGAGCCGGTGGACCTTGCGCAATCGCGGCAGGCGATGCAGTGGAACTTTCAGCCCCTCCGCGATGGCCGCCTGCACCCGTTCATCGAGCGTCGGCGTGAGTCGGCGGCGAGCGGCCGGCCAGTGCATTTCGGCGGGATGACGCGTCGTGCTGATCCCCGCCGGCTTCTCGACCACGACCAGGTGCTCATCGAGGCGGCGAATGGTGAGTTGACCTGCCAATGCGGTCGGCAACGGCGCCGGCCGGTTCAGCAACTCAACGACGTCGCCTTCCTTGACTCGCCGCGCCGGGTCGAGGCAGAGTTCGCCGTTGAGCCGCAAGCGCCGTCCGGCGATTTGTTTCCGCGCCTGCGACCAGGTTGTGCCGGGATTCGCGGAGCGCACAATCGCGGCGAGCGTCTGACCCGCGATGCCCGCATTGATCTGGAGCCGCTCGGCGATCATGGCGACGCTGGTCTCGATTTCGAACGGCGCGTCTGCGTGGCGCGCTGGGGACGGTAGCCCCGGCTCTGGGCCTTCGTCGCCACCGCGTGATAGTAATCGTGATTCGCCTGGTTCCGTCGGGCGGCCAGCGCAGCTTTCGGCGGCTGAGCCGGAATCAGGCAGTCACAACCGCTGCCGATCAAGTCCGCGCGGCCCGCTTTCATCAGCGCCTCGCGCACGGCGAAGTAGTTCTCCGGCTTGAAAAACTGCATCAATGCGCGCTGCAGCTTCCGATCGTGCATCGCCCGGGCGACTCGCACCCGCTTTTTCGTGATCGGATCGAGTCCCGTGTAGTACATGCACGTGGCGATGTCGAACGGCGCGGGAATGAAATCCTGCACTTGATCGGGTCGATAACCACTGCGCTTCAGATACAGAGCCAGGTCGATCATGGCGTGCAGGTCCGAGCCTGGATGACTGGCGATGAAATACGGCACGAGATACTGTTTGGGCTTGCCGGCTGTCTTCGACGCTTTGCGAAACATGTCGGCAAACTGGTCGAAGTTCCCAATCGACGGTTTTTTCATCGTGGCGAGCACAGTGGGATCGGAATGCTCAGGCGCCACTTTCATTCGGCCGCCGACGTGGTGCTCGGCCAATTCCCGCACGTACTCCGGCGATAGCTGGGCGAGATCCATGCGCAGGCCGCTGGCGACGTTGACCTTCTTGATCCCCGGCACGGCCCGCGACTGGCGCATGAGGTCGATCAACGGCTGGTGATCGGTGCCGAGCAGTTTGCAGATCGTCGGGTGGACGCACGACAGGCGCTTACACTTCGCTTCGACCTCGGGCTTCGTACACCGCATCTGGTACATGTTGGCTGTGGGGCCGCCGATGTCGCTGATCGTGCCCTTGAACTCCGGGTCGGCCGTCAGCGCGCGAACCTCGCGGAGCACCGAGTCCTGCGACCGCGACTGGATAATCCGCCCCTGATGAGCCGTGATCGAGCAAAACGTGCAGCCGCCGAAACAGCCGCGCATGATCGTCACCGAGTCCTTGATCATCTCGTAAGCGGGAATCGGCTCGCGGTAGCTCGGGTGCGGCCGACGAGTGTACGGCAGATCGTAAACGCGATCCATTTCGGCTTCGGTCAACGGCAGGTCGGGCGGCGTGGCGACGACGGCCTCACGCCCATGAAACTGCACCAGCGTCGCGGCGTTGAACGGATTGGTGTGGACGTGAATGATGCGCGTGGCTTCGGCGAAGGCGAGCTTGTCGGTGGAGACGGATTCGAACGATGGCAGGATTTCGATCTTATTTTGCCGCGACCCGCAGGGGAGCGCGGATTGCGCGCTCCCCTGCGGGTCGCGGCTAAACAATGCCGATTCGTTCGCCCCCAACCGATACGCCACCCCGCGCAAATCTCGCAGGTCTTTCACCGTCTGCCTGGCGGCGAGTCGGTTCGCGATGGTCACGATGTTGCGCTCGCCCATGCCGTAGACAAGGAGATCCGCCTTGCAATCGAGGAGGATCGAGCGGCGGACTTGATCGCTCCAGTAGTCGTAGTGGGCCAGCCGGCGCAGCGAGGCCTCGACGCCGCCGGCAATCACCGGCACGCCGGGATACGCTTCCCGGCAGCGGTGGCAATAGGGCAGCGTCGCGCGATCGGGCCGCAGACCGATCCGCCCGCCGGGCGAATACGCATCGTCGTTGCGGACTTTCTTGTTCGCGGTGTAGTGATTGATCAGCGAATCCATGTTGCCGGCGCTGACGGCAAAGAAGAGCCGCGGTCGGCCGAACTGCCGCCACGGATCGACCGAGCGCCAGTCTGGCTGCGCGAGGATGGCGACGCGGTATCCGGCCGCCTCAAGCACTCGGCCGAGAATCGCCATCGCGAAACTCGGATGATCGACGTAGGCATCGCCGGTGACGAATACCACGTCGACGCCGTCCCACCCCCGGGCGCGCATTTCCGCCGCCGACATCGGCAGCGGCTTCGGCTCGGATCCCGTGCACAACGGCAGGTTGATCATTCCGCCCATCTCTCGGATTATACGTGACGGCGCGCGGACCCGGAGATCGACGCCTGGAGGGAATCGAAACTTTGGATTCGGTCTTGCTGGAACAGCCGTATCGTGTGATATTGGTCGGCCCAGTTTACTGATTCATGGAGGATGTCATGGCGAAGAAATCGACCTGCCCGATCACGCGGCCGGAGTTTCGCGCGCATGCCAGGCCGGTCTCCGTCGCGATCGGCGGCGTGCCGCTATTGGCCGAGGTCAAGGAGTTTTCGACCGGCTCGCTGGGCTGGTACCTGAACGGAAAGACGACGATCGAAATCAATGGGCAACCGGTGTCCGTTCAAATCGGATTGAACCTGACAATTGTCGGTTCGAAAGAGTTGCCGATGGAGCAGGCGGCCTAGCGCAGCCGGGATGCGCCGGAGCGCTGCGATTGCATGTCCGCCAGCAGCCGGCGCACCTCGGGGACGTCGATTTCCTCCACGGCCTGGGCGAAACTGAGCCAGCGCCGCCGCCGACAGCCTCGCTCCGGCCAGTCGTCCGCCACGTCGTCCACGAGCAGGCGGAAGACGGATACGAGGCAGGTTCGACCGCATTTGTTGGCGGTGTACCGAGCAATCGGCCGGCGCACCACCCGACCGCGAATGCCCGCTTCCTCCCAGGCTTCCATTACGGCGCAGTCGGCCAGCGATTGGCCCGGTTCACGAGTCCCCTTGGGGAGAATCCACCGCCGGCCGCTGCTGGCGGTCACGAGACACACGCGGCCGCCACGCACAATCAGCGCCGCGGACTGCTCAATGAGCGATTGCGACAGTGCCATCGGTCGATCCCTCGGTCGATCGTACTCTCCATTATTCAACACCATCCGCATTCTTGCCGCCGGTTTCAAGATGTGATGGCGCTTTCCGGTGCGACGCTTGCAGTTCCCAGCTCTGATTCGCACAACAACGTCAGCCGCACTCTCCGCAGGGTTCACCGTCGAAAATGGCTCAAGACGACCGATCCGATAACGAACTGCGCGTTCGCGACGTGATGGTCGCGGACCCGGTGACCGTGCCGCCGAGTGAACCGTTGCAAGACGTGATTCGTCTCATGACTCGAAAGCGGATTGGCGCGGTGCTGGTCGGCGAGGGAGGCCGGATCGAGGGCATCTTCACGGAGCGCGATCTGCTGCGTTTCGCCGCCGAAGCGCCGCCGGGCTGGCGGCAGCGGCCGGTGAGCGACTGGATGACCCGCGACCTGCTGACGATCTCCGCCGACGCCGGCTGGGAAGCGGCGGTCTCGCTCATGGAGTCCGCGCATGTGCGGCATCTGCCAGTCGTGGACGGAGGCCGGCTGGTCGGCCTCGTCACCGCGCGCAATCTCATCGCGCGCCGCACCGAACACTTGAATCGACTCGTCGAGGATCGCACCCGCGAATTGCACAGACTCGCCAACCAGCTTCTCGAACGCGATCGGCAATCGCAACGCAACCTCGCCGTCGCCGGCCGCTTGCTCAATCGCTTGCTGCTGCCGAAAGCGCCGCCGGATTGGTCGGATTGGAGTTGGGCGGTCCACTTCCGTCCGCTCGATCCACTGGGAGGCGACTATTACGACTTCGCGCTGCCGGACGAGGACCATCTCGGAGTGCTGATCGCCGACGCCAGCGGACACAGCCTGCCAGCCGCGATGGTGGCGGTCATGGCGCGGATCGCCTTCTCGGAAGTGAGCCGCCGAACGTCGCGCCCAGCGGAAGTGCTGGCCGCAATGAATCGACGGCTTCAGGGCCTCGCCGACGAGCGCTTTCTGACGGCGTTCTACGGCGTCTACGAACGGTCCACGCATCGGTTGACGTTTGCGAACGCGGGACATCCGCCGCCGATTCACTTCGACGCGGGCGCACGGGCCGTCCGCACGCTCGGTTCTGCCGGCTTCATGCTCGGCATCCTGCCGGACGCTGTTTACGAAGAGCAATCCGTTGAGTTGTCTCTCGGAGATCGGCTCTGTTTTTACACGGACGGAGCGACGGAAAGCCGAAATGCCGCCGGCGAGGTGTTCGGCCAGGACCGCCTCGAGGCGGTGCTGCTCGCGCACGGCGGCGCCAGCGCGGAACTGCTCCGCGATATCGTCGTCGGCGAAATCGTGGAGTTTCGCGGCGAGCGCCCCGCCTTGGATGATTGCACGATCCTGATCGCGGCTCGAGATTCGGAGACGTTCCCATGATCCGCGTGGGCATCGCCGGGATCGGCTTCATGGGCATGATTCATTTCCTGGCGCTCAAGCGATTGTCAGCAGCGCGAGTCTCGGCCATCGCCACGCGCGACTCGCGCAAGCGCTCCGGCGATTGGACGATGATTCGCGGCAACTTCGGGCCGCCCGGCGTGCGCGTCGATCTCACCGGCATCACCGTCTACGAATCCTGGGAACGGATGATCCACGATCCGGAGATCGACCTGGTCGATCTCTGCACGCCGACGGACCAGCACGCGGCCATGGCGATCGCCGCGCTCGCCGCCGGCAAGCACGTCCTCGTCGAGAAGCCGATCGCATTGAACCTCGATGATGCGGATCGGATGCTCGCCGCCGCGGAAGCGGCCGGGCGGCTCCTTTTGGTCGGGCACGTGCTCCCGTTCTTTCCGGAGTTTCGCACCCTGGCGGATGCATGCGCGAATGGCCGATATGGCCGCCTGGTGGCGGCGCAATTCAGCCGCATCATTTCACGCCCGGATTGGTCCGCGGCGATCGCCGACGTGACGCGAACCGGCGGCCCGGCGATCGACCTGCACATCCACGACACGCACTTCATCCGGCTGCTGACCGGCCTGCCCAGGCGCGTTTTCTCGGTGGGACGCGAAGAAAATGGCGCAATCATGCATGTCAGCTCGTTGTACCGCTTCGACGGCGACGGCCCGGCGATCGGCTGCTCGAGCGGCGCCCTGTGCCAATCCGCGCGGCCGTTCATGCACGGTTTTGAAGCGTATTTTGAGAATGCCACGCTCATCTACCAATCGGGTGTTCAACCGTTGACGTGTCTGCTCGCCGACGGTTCGGCGACGGTCGTTCCCCTGAATGATGAGGGCGACCCCGTGGCCGTATTCGCCGAGGAGCTCCGGGCCGCGGCCGCCGGCGTTGAATCCCGGCGCGCGCCGAATGAGCTCGACGCACGGTTGGCCCGCGACGCACTGGCGCTGTGCCTGAGTGAATGCCGATCGATGCAACATGGTTTTCCGATCGATACTTGCGGCTGAGCCTCGTCTGCGGACTTACCCGAATTGCCCAGACCGGATGTTTGGGATGACCGTCAGTCTCATTTTGAGAAATTGACAACTTATTGATTGACCTACTTCTTCACTTTGTTACCATGTTGCCAGAGTCGCTTCGGCGGCTCGTACCGACGAGGCCGAGAGGCGGTTATCGGTCCTTAGCCGATTGGGCGACGGTTAGGGGCCAGACGTTTCTCGGCCTCTTTTTTTGCGCCGTCGTCTCGGCCCATGAAGATCAAGCAGGACCCCGCCGATTTTCGCGTCGAGGAACTGACCGACCTTCGCCCGGGATCGAATGGTCCGTTCGCTCTGTATCGGCTCGAAAAGCGTGGGTGGACGACGCCGGACGCGATCGGCGTTATCCGTCGGCGCTGGAAACTGCCGCTCGCGCGCGTCGCCTGGGGTGGTTTGAAGGACCGCCACGCCGAAACCCGCCAGTTCATCTCCATCTACCGCGGACCGCGGCGCGGCTTGGACCAGCGCGGCATCCGTCTCGAGTACCTCGGACAAGTAACACACCCCTACTCCGCGCGCGACATTCGAGGGAATCGCTTCGAAATCACGGTGCGCAATCTCGAAGTCACGGCCGCAACCGCGGCGCTCGCCGCGACCGAAGCGCTCCGCTCGACGGGGTTGCCGAACTATTTCGACGACCAGAGATTCGGCTCGGTGGGCGACGAACGCGACTTCATCGCGCGCCGCATGGTCCGTGGCGAATTCGAGCAGGCGCTGTTCCTGGCGCTGGCCGCGCCGTACGCGCATGACCGCGGCGCCGCGGCTCATGACAAAGCAATCCTGCGGGCGAATTGGGGTCGCTGGCCCGAGTGCAAGGCGCTCTTGACGCGATCGCACGCTCGATCGCTCGTGGACTATCTGTGTCACCATCCCGAGGATTATCGCGGCGCCGTGGCGCGCCTTCGTCCCGAGTTGCAGGGTCTGTATCTTTCCGCGTTTCAGAGCTACCTGTGGAATGCGATTCTCGAAGATTGGATTGCCACATCTTTTCCGGCCGATGAGTTGCTGCGGCTGTCGTTGCGCTTGGGCCAGTATCCGGCGCCGCGGCGATTGACCACCGAACAGCTCGAAACGTGGCGGTCGCGGCGGCTGCCGCTGCCCGCCGCGCGATGGCCGTTCGATCCGAGTGCGCCGTGGGCTTCCAGCGCCCTGCGCGTACTTGAGCGAGAGCAACTCCAGTGGCACGATCTCCGCATCCGCGGCCTCCGCAAACCATTCTTCACGCGCGGCGAGCGCAACGCCTGGTGTCTGCTCGATGATCTGGCCGCGGAAGTGCGCGACGACGACCGCCATCCGAGCCGATCGGCGCTGTGCCTGCAATTCACGCTGCCCCGCGGATCATATGCGACTCTGATCCTGAAGCGCCTCCTGGCTGGGTGAGTCAGCCGGCAGCTTGGCGAGCCATCCGCGAGCCGTAATATAGCGAACGCGGCAGGCCGATCGGAATTCGAGGGATTGCACATGCCGGCGTTGGCGGAGATTCACACTCAGGCGGTGACGGGAGTGGCTCCGCCGCAACTTTCGGAAGCCGTCATCCGCGACGTCTGGCCGTCGATTGCCTCGCATCCGGCCGCGGCGAGTTTTGGCCGGGCCTGCAACCGCTCCATCATCTTCGCGCCGATCGGCTGGCTGGCCTTGGCGCCGCTGTACTTTCGAAAACTGCTCGCCGTGATCCCATTGTTCTCCGGATTTGCCGTTCGCTACCGTCTCACGAATCGGCGGCTCATGATCTGCAAAGGATTTCGCTGTGAGCCGGTGAACCAAGTCTCACTGCGCGCGATCAAGGACGTGCGCGTTGTCACGGACGCGAACAGCGACTTCTATCGTTCCGGAACCCTGGAAGTGCTGGGCGACGATGGCCGGGTCCTGTTGACGCTGCCCGGGGTTCGCGAACCAGAATCGATGCGGCAGCACATTCTTCAAGCCGCGGCCGCATGGGGTCCGATGCAGCCCGCGGCGTGATCCGTTATTGTTTCGCCGACTGCACCAATCGAGAGAATGCTTCGCACAGCAGCGGCGCCGTGTCCGGCCCCAGGCTGTTGATCTCTCCATAGGGCGCCTTGGTCAACCCGTGCGTGAACGGCGGCTTCTGGTCCCACTGCCGCTTGGGAATGATGTAGCCCAGTTCGTCGTTTCCCAAGCCGATGATCATGCGGTGAGGTCCGGGCAGGGCACGATAAATGGCCGGCTCGATCGGCGCGCCGGGAAAGTCGGCGCCGGGATCCGGCGGATCGACGACCCGGTCGAGAACAAGTTCAGGATAGATCTCCCCGGGGATGACCGCCACGTTCACCTCGCCGAGCCGCAACCAGCCGAGTTCGGTGCGGACGGCGGCGCGCTCGCCATCCGCACCGGTCGCTGGCGCAATCGGCTGCCGCGGATCGCCGGTCCACCGTTCCATGGCGCGATCGAGCACACCCAGCTTCCGACCCAGCAGATAGATGGGATTATCGACTGGCAGAGCCAAAGAGACGGAATGATAGCGAATCGGCGCCAGCGTCACAGGAACGGCCGCGATTAGCGCCCGCTCAGCCGCGTCGGCGAGCAGTTCCCCGTAACGCTGCGCCTTCTCCGGTGAACCCTCCGCCAGCCGGCGGCCAGCCGTATCGCGCACATCGAGCCGAATCGTCGTCATCAAACCGCCCACCGAGCCAGACAGAAACACGACCGGGGATTGCCGGCGGCCTCGAAGCGCCGCACAAGCCGGTCCGACGAAATCGGAACTGATGCGCGTGTTGTGGCTGTCGAGAGTCTCCGGATGGCAATTCCATTGCACAACGACGCCGAGCGAGCGATCCGCCAGCGCATCGCGGAACTCGAGGACCACCAATTCGTCATGCTTCACGATGGGCGGCCGGGTATCGTTGAGCAACTCGGGCGCGGCGACGCGGCCGATGCGCGCCGTCGCGGGCCGCAGCTCGGCCGCCGCCTGCCGAATCGTCGCGGCAATCGTGCGCTCCAGGCCTCTCAGATACTCCGGATCGACCCCGGATTTGAGAGTGCCGGGACCCCACAGACCCATCGTGTCCGGCCCGTGATGGTTGTGCGTCGCGCTGACGATCACCGCGCTGAAGCCGGGCAATCGTCCGCGGATTCGTTCGACTGATGGAAGAAACAGCCCGATCACGTCCGCGCAGGCAATTGCCACCGTCTGCGTCCCTGACTGCACGACGACAGCCCGAACAGACAGCGGATCGAGTACGGCATCCGCGCGTCGATTTCGACCAAAGCCGGCGAGGTAGACCGGCCGCGCATTCACATCCGGAGTGATCGGCTGCTCGGCGAATCCGACTCGGATCAGCGTCTCGGGGCGATCGTCTCCGACGGGCGTCAGCGCTGACCCGAGCAAACGAGCCGAGAAAAGGATGACGCCGAGAATTGCAAGTCGCTGGAACATCGGGCGCACCTCCTTGCTGAATCAGCCTCCTTCGCTACGCTTCCGGCTCACACGATTGGAGATACCGGATGCTCTCGCGCGCGATTGTGACGGGATCCGGAGTGTAATCGAACACCTCGACGCTGATCCAGCCCGCGTAGCCCGAGTCATTCAGCGCTCGCAGGATCGGTCGAAAATCAACGTCGCCGAAGCCCGGACCGCGCCGGTTCGCATCATTGGCGTGGACGTGAACCGTGCGGGCCGCAAATCGCTTGATCAACTTCGGAATCGACTCAGACTCCGAGCCCATTGCTTTCACGTCGAGGTGCAGCGCGAAGCGAGGATGACAGAGGCGATCCAACAGAGCCGCGGCCTCGGCGCAGGAATTGAGAAAATCGGTTTCCGCCGGCGCCAGCGGCTCCAGCGCGAGCGTGACCCCGCATTCGTCCAGCACCGGAGCGACCGCCGCGAACGTCGCCAGTGCGAACTCCGCGGCCTGCTCTCGTGTGCAGCCGGCCGGGACGCGGCGCTGCTGCGGCGATCCGAAAACCATCACTTGCCCGCCGAGGTCACGGCATAAACGAGCCAAGGCGCCGAGGTAGTCCACGGTCCGGCGCCGCACGGCCGGATCACTGGCTGTCACCTGCATCCCCTCGGTCTTGGCGAGGAGCCAGTGCAGCCCGATGATGGCCAACCCGGCGTCCTCGGCTTGTCGGCGAAGTTCGCGCCGCCGCGGCGCGGACACCTCAGCGGCGCTCGGCCCCAATGTGAACGGCGCGATCTCGATGCCCCGGTAGCCATGTTCCGCGGCGACCCCGCAGGCCCGCGCGAAATCCCAGTCGCCGAAGGTTTCGTTGCAGATCGCGTACTTCATGGCAGCGTGATGGTGCGCGGCGGATTGCGCAGCGCGAGCTGGAGCTTATCGCCGGTGCGCGTCGCCTTATCGACTTCGCGGTAGAACTCGGCCGGTGAATTGACCGCCACCCCGTTGACGGCGGTGATGACGTCGGAGAACTCGTTGAGATTGGCGGCCTTGGCCGGAGAATTCGCTTGCACTTCGCGGACGATCACGCCATCCGGCAGCGGCTCGCCGGTCTTGGCAATGATGCTGGTGTAATCGACTCGCAGTCCGTAAATCGACCGCGGGCGGTTCGTGGCCCGACTGGCGTCCCGATCGGTGTCGATCGGATACTTGACCAGCGTCGTCTCCAGGGTGCGCGGCTGCGAATCACTGCCTCGCTGCACGAGCAATTCGACCTTGCGCCCCGCCAGCGCAGTCGCCAGGAGCAGGAACAGGTCGTCGTGCTCCCGCACGCGCTGACCGTTGACGGCGAGGATGACGTCGTGCCGACGGAGTCCGGCCCGACTGGCGGGAGAATTGGGCGCGACGGCCTCGATCGGCACGCCGCCGCCCGGCGGCGGCGCAACCAGCGGGTGGTTCATCGTCGTCACGCCGAGAAACCCGTACTCGACTTCCTCGCCGCGCGCGAGCACTTCGATGATCCGCCGGTAGTTGGCGTCGATGGGAATCGCGAATCCGCCTGGCGCATCGACGCCGGTCAGCGCCGCCTGGGCCGTCGTCAGTCCGACCAGATTGCCGTCGAGATCGATCAACGCGCCGCCGCTGGACCCGAGCTGCAACCGCGCGTCGGTCTGAATCAGCACGCCGAGGTTGGTCAGCAGCCGGGCGCGATCGATCTCGGCAGTGACGCCCGGCGGACGCCGGCGCAGGTTGCTGATGATGCCGCACGATGCGTTGGCGCTGCCTTCCCGGAATCCGACCGCGTAGGGGTAGCCCAGCGCGACGACGAAACTGCCTTTGGCGAGTTTTTCGCCCTGACCGAGCTTGAGCGCGGGATTAGGGCCGGCAAATCCCTGCACTTTGAGCACGGCCAGGTCGCAACGGGCATCCGCCGCGTAAATCAGCGCGTTAGCTTCGCGCGGGCCGTCGTCGCCGGGGCGAGCCGGGAGGCGCACGAGGATCCGCCCCGCGCGGCGGACGACGTGATAATTCGTGAGGATCAACCCCTGCGGATCGATGACGACGCCGCTGCCGAAGTAGTCGGGCGGAGCGTTGCGATCCTCGAGTTCGGGCTGTCGCCGGCTGAACTCGGCCGGGCGCTCCCGGTCCCGCCGGACGAGAATGCACGCCACCGCGGGTTCCGCCCGCGCAATGGCGCGCTGGCATGCTCGTTCCAGACCGCGGATGTCGATGGCGTCGTCGGCTGCAGCAACAGCGGCGGCGATCAGCGCCAGCGACATCAGCAAAGCCACGCAGGAACGAGTCACGGCCATGCACGAATTCTACGGGATGCCGGCCGATTGACGCGACGGCGGCCGTTGGAATCCGTGACATGACGGCATCGACGGCTTGGGACGGCCCCTATCGCCGCGCCTTGGCGGCTTCGGAAGCCGGCTCGGACTTCGCCGCGCCGTTGTCCTCGACCGGCGCCGTCAGCAGTCCGCGTTTGGTCAGGATGGTATTGCGAATCCGAGCCGCGGCTTCGGGATGTTCGCGCAGCCATTGCTTGGCGTTTTCGCGCCCTTGGCCGATGCGCTCGTTCCCGTAGCTGAACCAGGCGCCGCTCTTGTCGATCAGCTTTTCCTCGATCGCCAGATCGATCAAGTCGCCTTCCCAACTGATGCCGTTGGCGTGCATGAGGTCGAACTCGGCCATGCGAAACGGCGGCGCGATCTTGTTCTTGACGACCTTGACCCGCACGCGCGAACCGATCGTCTCCTCGCCCTCCTTGATCCCGGAGATCTTGCGAATGTCGAGCCGGACCGAGCTGTAGAACTTCAACGCCAGTCCGCCGGACGTCGTTTCCGGATTGCCGAACATCACGCCGATTTTCTGCCGGATCTGGTTGATGAAGACCATGCAGGTTCGCGTCCGGGCGATGGTCGGATTCAGAATCCGCAGCGCCTGGCTCATGAGCCGGGCCTGCAACCCGACGTGCGAATCGCCGATCTCGCCTTCGATTTCATTGCGCGGCACAAGCGCGGCGACCGAATCGATCACGATCATGTCCACCGCGTTCGACTTGGTCAGCATCTCGGCGATCTTGAGCGCTTCCTCGGCGCACGACGGCTGGCTGACCAGCAGGTTCTCGAGATCGACGCCGATTTTCTTGGCCCACGCCGGGTCGAGCGCGTGCTCCGCATCGATGAACGCCGCGACGCCGCCCTCGCGCTGCACTTGAGCGACGGCGTGCAGCGTCACCGTCGTCTTGCCGCTGGCTTCGGGTCCGAAGATCTCAATGATCCGGCCCCGCGGCAATCCCCGCCCGCCGAGCGCGATGTCGAGGCTCAGCGCCCCGGTGCTGATGCCCTGCACTTCCTGGTTGGCGCTCTCGCCCAACTGCATGATCGCGCCTTTGCCGAATTGCTTCTCGATCTGCTGCAGGGCGTTACGCAGTTCCCGGTCCTGGATCGCATCGGCCATGATTGTTCTCACGCGCGGTTCGGGCTGGTGGAGCCCAATAGTGTACAGATGACAATGTAACGGGAATATCGGTCGATGCAAGGTCCGAATTCGGAAAAACGCGGAAATTGGTCGGCGTGGCCGGCCGTCGTGCTCGGCCTGTGGCCCGAACCAGTGGACCAGATTCAACTTGAATCGGCAAAAGTCATTTGACCAAACGGGCCGCGCCGCTTTATACTCCTAGTCGGTCCGGGAGAGACAGCATGAGTTTCGGCGAAGACGCCGGCACCGATCTCGCGACGGCCCGCGGTCGAGATTGGCCCAGCGTGCGGCAATTCAACATTTTCGTCGCCAACCGGGTCGGCGCGCTCGTCAACGTCTTTCGCTGCTTCGAAAACACGGACGTCCGCGTTTTGTCACTGACCATCATCGACACGGCGGATTGCGCGATTGTCCGGCTGGTGCTCAGCGACCCAGAGCGGGCCGTCGAGATCTTCGAGCGAGCCGGATTGATGTACACCGAAAGCGATTTGCTGGTCGTCCAGTTGCCGGACGGCAACCAGCCGCTTCTCCAGATCTGCAAAGCCCTGCTCAGCGGCGAAGTCAACCTGCACTACGCCTATCCGCTGCTGGTCGGTCCGCACGGCGTGCCGTCGCTCGCGCTGTACGTCGAAGATCACGAACTGGCCGTGCAGACGCTCACGTCCAAAGGCTTCACTGTTTTCACCGAAAACGATCTGAACGACACGCCGTCGTACTAATCCCGCGCTCAGCCTGCCCGACGCTGACCGAGTGCGGCAATTTCCGAAGCCACCAGCTCATGGAGTATGAACGGACCGGCCGGGCGGTCGGACGGCGACGGCGCGAGCAAACTCTCGACCAGCGCGGTCAGTCGCCCCGGCCAATGGCGCGCCGCTGGCGCATCGATTTTCGCTCGGCGGATTAGTCCGTCGTTCAGTTCTGACATTGAACGTGGCACAAACGGCAGTGCTCCGGTCAGCATTTCGTGCAACACCACGCCGAAACTGAACCAATCGGCCGCGAAGCCGTCGCTCCGCGGTGGTTGAACCAGTTCCGGAGCGAGATAATCTGCCGAGCCGAATATGAAACTCGCGCCGACCGATTCGCTGAATTCGCCGGCCCGATGCGCGAGCCCGAAATCAATCAGCGTGACGGATTGCTCCGATGTCAAAAGAACGTTTTCCGGCTTGATGTCGCCGTGGATGAAGCCGGCGTGGTGGATCGCCTGGATGGCGTCGCCGAGTTGCCGGGCGATCCACAGGGCCGTGCGTCGATCGAGCCGGTATTCGGCGCGCAGCCGATCACGCAACGATTGGCCAGGAATCCATTGGAGCACGAGGTGGATGGGATCATCGGACAGGCGCGCGTCGAGCAGCCGGACGACGTGGGCATGATGAATCGCCGTCAGTGCCGCAGCCTCCTGCCGAAGGAGCCGCACCGAATCAGGATGATCCGACCAACCGGGAGCGGGCAACTTCAGCGCGCACGGGCAGCCATCGGCGAGTCGGACTGCGGCAAACACCTGCGTGACTCGGCCGGCGCTGACGAGTTTGACGAGATCGAATCCCGGAATTGCGAATCTGGCCATTTTTTGTCGAGCCGGGGGAAGCGCGCATCGCATTTATCGGCACGATCACGTCCGGCGATTGAATCCGTCGCCAAATCCATCAAGTTTCACCGGAAAAAGACCACGAACACCGCCAGCGAGAGCAGCACGCCGACGCATGGCACCATCCAGATGGCGCCCCAGTCGCGCCGCGGGGACTCGGCCGTTCCCTGCGTATAGAGCTTCACGACGTATCCGGACAGGACGTTGCCGAGAAACATTCCCAGACCATAGGTGAGGAACGTGAAGAGCCCCTGAGCGCTCGCCCGGATCTCGCTCGCCGCCTGGTTCTCGACATGAATGAATCCCGCGGCAAAGAAGAAGTCAAAGCAGACGCCATGGAGCGCCAGAAATGCGACGACCGTCCACGGCGACAGCCGCGATCGCGCGCCGAGCGAAAACGCCAGGTAGCGCAGTCCCCACGCGGCCATGCCGATCGCGAGCACCCATTTCATCCCGAACCATTGCAGGAAGAACGGCAATAGCGGCAGCAGGATCATCTCTGAAAACTGGCCGATCGTGCTCAGCGGCGCCCAATCGATGGCGAGCCGCAGCCGTCCGACAGACACCGACGCCGGCAATCGCGGGATGATGTCGTCGCGGAAATAGTTGCCGGTGAAGCTGTAATAGAACGCCAACACGATCGTGATGACGAATGAGACTCCGAAAAACACGGCGAACGACGAGTCCCTGAGCAATTCCAGCGCCCGCAGCGCCGGTAAGAAATCGGCGCTGCCGCCCGACGGTGGCGTGTGCGGCAAGACGAGGCTGAACACGCCGAGCAGCGCACTGCACGCCGCGGCGAGCAGCAACGGGTAGCGCGATTCGGCCACGTTCGGGATGAACTTCGGAAACAGCCAGCCCAGCACGACGAGGTTGACGAAGATCCAGCCGATCGTGCCCCAGACGCGCACGTAGGCGAACCAGTCGCTTTTCGGGATGTGGGCAAACGTGATGGAATTCGACAGCACCAGCGTCGGCGAGTAGACGAGCGCGTAAATCAATGCGACGATGAAGAACGTCCGCGGCCGACGAATCGTCGACATGACGTAGAGCAGCACGGCGCCGGCGAGGTGCAGCACAGCCATCAGCTGTTCGCTGGCGAAGTACTTGTCAGCCAGTTGCCCGATGATGATCGGCGTCACCATCGTGCCCAAAGCCATCGTGCTGTAGATCCAGCCGATCCAGCGCGCGTCGAATTTCAATCCCCGCTCGAGGTACAGGCCGAGGACCACGAACCACGCTCCCCAGATCGCAAACTGCAGAAACATCATGAGCGACAGGCTGGCATAACCGCCGATGGCCATGCCGGATGAGTCCGCAGCGAGCAGCGTCATGTATTCATCCTCGAACTGGGTTGCGGCAGAATGTATGGCTGACACCGACCGCCAGCAACGCTTTTCCGGGCGCGCGGATCATAGCGGCGCGGACGCGCCCGATCACTGGCCACTGTCCCCTCCCCGCCTGTATTTCTACCTGCAAAGCGGTTAGACTTGATGAATTCGAGACGGTTCATCGGTCCCTAAGTTGGCGGGACGCGGTTCAATGGCAGCGACAGTCGCGAAATCGACGATCCAGGAAGCGGAATTCATCCGCCGCGCGCACGACATCGTGCGCGACCTCATGCCCGTCCGCCCTGTCATCTTTTGGACCGACTTTCTGCTGTCGATCGGTATGGCCTATGTCGCGCTGTACTTCTATCTCACCGAACCGGCGTTTTCGCCGCTGATGATCCTCTCCTTTTTCGTGGCCAGCTTTCTGCTTTACCGCGCCTCGGTCTTCACGCATGAACTGGCGCACATCGGACCGACGCGATTCCGCGCCTTTCGCATCGTCTGGAACCTGCTGTTCGGCATCCCGTTTCTGATGCCGAGCTACTTTTACACCGACCACCGCGTGCATCACGTGAATCAGCTTTACGGCACGGCCGGCGACGCGGAGTATTTTCCATACGCCCATATGCGCCCGTGGTCGCTCGCGCTCAATGTGCTCATCGTGTTCCTGATCCCGTTCATGCTCGTGCTCCGCTTCAGCGTGCTGACCGTTGCGTGCCTTTTCAGCCCACGGCTCAAGACCTGGGTCTGGCAGAAGGCGTCGTCGCTGGGGAATCTGAACCCCCGGTATTTCCGCGCTCCGGCCGACGCCCATGAACGCTGGTGCTACCGCTGGCAAGAGACCGGCTGTTTTCTGGTCGTCGCAGCCGTCGCGACGCTGACGATTCTCGGCGTCATCCCAATGTCGTGGCTGGTGCGGATCTATGCGGCTTATGTGTTCGTGACCTTCGTGAACCAATTGCGCGTCTACGCCGCTCATCGGTACATCAATGAATCCGAACCGATGTCTTTTCTCGAACAGATGCTCGATTCGACGACGATTCCGGGCGGCCCATGGTCGGAGCTCTGGGCGCCGCTCGGAATGCGCTACCACGCCCTGCACCACCTGTTTCCGGCGATGCCGTACCATGCGATGGGCGCTGCCCATCGGCGGCTGATGCGCGAGTTGCCAGCGGATTCGCCGTACCACGCCACGCTCCGTCCGAGCCTCGCCGCCGCCATCGCCGATCTGATCCGCTCGGCCCGGGAGCACCACGCCCGCCGCGCCGCCCCAGCCGCATGAACGTCCGGCTCCACCGCGCATTCCGCTCCGAGTGGTTGAACAATGCGCGCACGGTCAGCGTCTGGGTGCCGCCCGATTACAACGAATCCCGACGACGTTATCCAGTTTTCTATCTTCACGATGGGCAGAATCTCTTCGATCCGGCGACAGCGTTCGGCGGCGTGCCGTGGGGCGCCGACCGCACCGCCGAACGACTGATCCTCGGCCAGCGCATCAAGCCGATCATCCTCGTCGGCATTGCGAACACGCGGCAGCGGCTAAACGAATACGGCCCGACCGGCCGCCGCGCTCGCGGCCCGAGCCGCGCCCACCGCTACGGCCGATTCATCGTCGAGGAGGTCAAGCCGTTCATCGATCGCCTGTATCGCACGCTGCCGGAACGCCACCAGACGGCGATCGGCGGATCGTCGATGGGCGGGCTGATCTCGCTATTTCTCGCGCAGTGGCACCCGGAGACGTTCGGGATGTGCATGGCCATGTCGCCGTCGCTGTGGTGGGACCGCGAGTTGATCCTGCGGCAATGGCCGGCCGATCCGCAATGGCTCCGCGGTCTGCGGCTGTGGATCGACATGGGTACGGAAGAAGGCGAAACCGCCGGCTCGAGGCGGATGCAGGTGCGGCGGGCCCGGCAACTGGCGGCGCTGCTCGAATCCGCCGGCCGCAAAAGCGGCGTGGACTACGAATTTCGCTATCTCGAAGCAGTGGGCGGACGCCACAATGAACGCGACTGGGGCGAACGCTTCGGCTCCGCCCTGGAGTTCTTTTTCGGGCAAGCGGGTTCGCAGAAGCCGGCCGCGGAGCGGAGAGGATGGGATTCGAACCCATGATACGGTTTGACCCGTATACCGCATTTCCAGTGCGGCGCCTTCGACCACTCGGCCACCTCTCCGGATGGAGTAGATCGTAGACGCCCAAGGGACCGCGGTCAATTCGCCCGGGTTCATCGAGCGAAGAACGTGGACTCGCGTACGCCGGGTAATTACGGCGGACGCGACAGACATTCTGAATCGATCAGGGGTTTTTCTTCGGCGGCGGGGGCGGCGGCGGGAGGTTGTCCGGCCGGTTCTTCAGCATCTCCTGAATCACCGCGATCGCCTTATCCAACTGCTCATCGACGCCGGCGTACTCCTTGGCTGGATCGTTGTCCACGACGACGTCGGGATCGACGCCGTGGCCTTCGATGATCCACTGCTTGCCGGCGTTGTCATAGCGTGAGAACTCGGGGCGATTGAGCGTGCCGCCATCCAACAGCGGCAGCGTCCCGCGGATGCCGACCACGCCGCCCCAGCTTCGCTTCCCGATCAGCGGCCCCATCTTGAGCGTCTTGAACCGGAACGGAAAGAGGTCGCCGTCCGAGGCCGAAAACTCGTTCATCAAGCACACCATTGGACCGAAAAGCATGTCCTGCGGATCGCTGATGGGGATGCCGTTCCGCGAAATGTCCACCATGACCTGCTCGCGGCGGAGCCGCTCGATGAGCATCGGCGAAACGTTGCCGCCGCCGTTGCCGCGGACGTCCACGATCAGGGCCTTCTTCCGCAGCTGCGAGGAAAACTGTCGGACAAACTCGTTCAGCCCAGTCGTCAGCATGTCCGGCACGTGGACGTAGCCGACCGCTCCGTTGGTCGCCTGCTCGACCTTCCGCACATTAGTGTTCACCCAATCCCGGTAGATGATCTGCGACTCATCGCCGATCGGGATCACGGTGACGTCGCGACTGCCCTCGGACTTCGGCTCGGAATTGACCGTCAGCACGACCGGCTTGTCCACCGTGTTGACGAGCGCTTCGAAGGGACTGACCAGTTCGGCGACGGGTCGGCCGTTGATCGCGAGGATGTAGTCGCCCGTTTTCACGTTGACGCCGAGTTCGGTGAGCGGCGAGCGCAGCCGCTTATCCCAGTTGTCGCCGGGGTAGATGCGGGCAATGCGGACCGCTTTCGTCTTCGGATCCTGTTCGAGCCGCGCTCCGAGCAGACCCAGCGGCACTCGCGGCGGCTTGGGCAAATCGCCGTCGCCGACGTAGGCGTGCCCGACGTTCAACTCGCCGATCATCTCGCCGATCACATAGGTCAGATCGGCGCGGTGATTGACGTGTTCCAACAGCGGGGCGTACTTCTCGCGCATCGCCTTCCAGTCCACGTCGTGCATGTTCGGGTCGTAGAAGAAATCGCGCATCTGCCGCCAGCATTCGTGGAAAATCTGCTTCCACTCCGCGGGTCGATCGAGCATCACTTCCAAGCCGCTGAGGTTCAGCGGCTCATTGATCGTCACCGGCGCTTTCGGCAGATCGATGATGCCGTATTTGCCGCTCTGGGAGACGATCATCTTCTTTCCCTGGGCCGCGATATCGAAGGCATTGACGTTGCCGAGAGCGGTTTCCTTGTTTGCGGCCAGATCGAAGACGTGCATCGTCGGCTGCTCGCGGAAGCCGCGACGGACGTAGTAGAGATTGCCGCCGGCGGACTGAAGGTTGAAATAGTTCGACGGCGAGACCGGCAGACTCAGCACGCGGCCGGCGACGCCCTCGAGATCGACTTTCATCGCCGCGTCCTTCTTGTCTTCGGGCTTCGCATCCTTTTTCTCCTCGGGTTTTGGCGCGTCGGCAATCTGCACTTCGTCGCTCTTGGGGGCGAAGGGCGACGGCGTGTCCTTGGCAAGCGTCACAAAGTAGATCCGTGCCATGTCGACGTAGGCGTGATTCCATTCCGTCTGGCTGATGATCGGGTTGAAATCGCGGCTGGAGACGAAGAAGAGATATTTGCCATCGCTGCTGAAGCACGGCTGGCCGGAAGAGTATTGGCCGTCCGTCACCGGCGTTGCGGCGCCGCTGTCCAACGAATAGAGATAGACGCGGGGCAGGCCGACTTCCTCGGCCCGGTCGTACGCGATCCACTTGCTGTCCGGCGACCAGACATAGTTGCGGAACTCAAGGATCGGCGAACGAGCGACTTCCTTGACCTGCTTGGATTCCCGATCAACGTACAGCAACCGTTGCTTGCGATCTGCCCAGAGGATCTTCTTGCTGTCGGGCGACCAGACGATGTAAAACTTGTAGGAATCGCCGCCGGTCGTGACGGGCTGCGGCGCCCCGCGGCCGTCCTGCGGAAGGATCACGATCTCATCCTCGCCGGACGCATCGGAGACGCAGGCGATCCACTTTCCGTCCGGCGACCATTCGGCGTTGCGCTCGTGAACGCCGGAGGTGCGCGTCAGGTTGCGCGTCGGGCCGTCCTTGGCCGGGACTGTGAACACGTCGCCGCGAGCGCCGAAGACCGCGCGCCGGCCATCGGGCGACACTCCAAACGTCGTCACGGTCTTGCTGACGTCGCGCAGTCCTCCCCGGCCGACGGCACGGTCGTCGTTGATGTGCACCTCGATCTTGGACGACTGCTTCGTCGCCAGATCGAAGCGATACAGCCAACCGCCATGTTCGTAAACGATCGCCGTGTCGCCGAGCGACGGAAACTTGACGTCGAAATCGCGGTAGTCGGTGTGCCGCTCGACATTCCGCGTCTGCGGATCGATGGAATAGAGGTTCATGCGCCGCACGTCGCCGCGATCGGCAAGGAAGTAAATGCGGTCGCCGGCCCACATCGGGATGATTTCTTGATCGGGCGTGTCGAAGAGTTGCGTCGTTTTCTTCGTCGCAAAGTCGTAGATCCAGATGTCGTCGGCCATGCCGCCGCGGTAGCGCTTCCAGGTGCGAAACTCACGGAACACCCGGTTATAGACGAGCTTGGAATCGTCGGGCGAAAAGGAGCAGAATCCGCCGCGCGGCAGCGGCAACTCGACCGGCACGCCACCGTCGATTGTCACGGTGAACAGCTGCCCGAGAAAGTCATTGAACGACTGCATGCGGGATCGAAACACAATGGTGCGGGAATCGTGCTTCCAGCCCATGACGATGTTGTTGGGTCCCATGCGGTCGGAGAGTTCGTCGCGGCCGAGCGTGGCGGTCCAGGTCAGGCGCTTCGGCACGCCGCCATCCGACGGGATGACGTAGACCTCGGTGTTGCCGTCGTACTGACCGGTGAAGGCGATCCACTTCCCATCGGGCGAGAAGCGGGCGAAGATCTCGTTGCCGTCGTGGCTGGTCAATCGCCGGGAAACGCCGCCGGACGCCGGTACGATGTACAGATTGCCTGCATAAGTGAATGCGACGCGATCGCCATGAATCGTGGGGAATCGCAGCAGGCGGGCTTCCCCCGCGGATGCGGAGCCGATCGTCAGACTCCAACAGAGGATTGCAGCCGAGGTACGCATCGCCATGAATATGGGACTCCGTGAGGTCGTTACTGATGCAGTTGCAATAAGAAATCGCACGCCGATGAACATGGTTGAAATCGCGATCCACGTTCATCGGCGGCGACAGGTGAGGTCCGGGAACAACGGTTACGGCAAAGTCGTGAAGTATCGGAGCGAGAATTGCCCGAAATCGACGATATCCACGCGGTTGTCGTTGTTGAAGTCGAAGTAACCGAGGTAGCCGCTCTGGCCGAGTTGCCGGTTGTAGGTCGTCGAGAACAGGCCGAAGTCGGCGATATCGACTCGGGCATCGCCGTTGGCATCGCCGTAGTAGCGGTGGAAGTTCGTGACGTGATCCGCGGACATCGGCACGCCGCCGAGCGTCACCTGGTTGGCGATCACCGTCAGGCGATACCGGCCGTCGGCCAGCGACCCGAACTGCGTGTCGCTGGTGAAGGTGATCGTCGCTTGCGTGTGCCCGCCGACCACCGCGGTCGCGACGTTGATGCCCACGGTTCCCGCCGGTACGCCGCCGACGATCTTCTCCAGCCGGAACGCGGCCGACGGAGCGCCGACGAACGAGACGACGTTGCTGAAATCGACCCGCAACTGCTCGATGCGCGACCGCTGATTCGACCCATCGCCGATGACGACGCCCGTGACCGACGGCGGACTGGTGACCTGCACGCCGAAGTCGCGGTTGACGACCGTCTGGTTGGCGGCGAGCGGCACGCTGTATGCTCCGCCGGGAGGCGCCGTCGGCGTGAAGCCGGACTGAGGCACCTCTCGAAGAATGTAGGTCGCCGGCGGCAGCGTGTCGAAGCGATAATTGCCCAGAGCATCGGTCACCTGGAATGGCTCGGTGAAGCCGATGTTGATCGACCAGGCAAAAATGTTGCCCGTGTCGCCTGGGAAGTTGTCGGTCACCTCGAGCGTCCAGTTACCGTTGGCCGACTTGTTGTTGAACGCGGCCAGTAGCTGCTGCGGCTTGAAGGTTCCGGTGAACGGCGCGGTCCCGGCCGTGATCGACGTTGTCGCGGCGTCATCAAGCGTCGTGTTCGTAAAGTTGTGCCCCGCGCCCCCGACGCGGTTGAACAGCGTCACTCGAGTCCCGTCGGGTCCGACGAGCACGGCGGTCAGATCCTCGACGTAGGTGTGGGCGATCGTCAATGTGACCGTCACCTTCGCCACTGCTCCGCCGAGCCCGCTCACGGCGATCGACGAGCGAGCCGTGCCCATGTCGGGAATCGGAATCGGGAGCCCGGCGGCCGGAAACGAATTCGTGAGAATGTCAAACGTGCCGTTGTTATTCGTGTCGTGATAGACTGTCCAGCCCGGCAGCAGCGGCTCGCCCGGATCGCGGACGCCGTCGCCGTTCAGGTCGCCGAATTGAACTCCATAGATTGCATTCAGCCGGTTCTGGCCGAAGTCATTGCCCGAGACGCTGCCGTTCGCCGGCAGATTGATCGTGTAGTTCGCCGCCGGACCGGTGGCCTTGAATCCGGTGGCCGGCGCTTGTCCGACGCTGTACGTGCCCGCCGGCAAGTTCACAAAGGCATAAAATCCGTTGGCATCCGACTTCGCGAACGGTTCCGAGATGCCCATCGTCAGAGACCACGACTGAATCGTACCGACGTCGAGTTGAACGGCGTCCACGACCTTCAGGCGCCAGGTCCCGTTCGCCGCGTCACCGATGAAAGTCGACAGCGGTTGGTTCGGGCGGAAGGTTCCGCTGAACGGCGGCGTGCCGGCGGTAATCGGCTGAGCCGCGTTGTCGTCAAAGGTCGTGCCGGTAAAGTTGTCGCCGCTGCCCCCCACTCCCGAGAACAGTTCGATCTGTTTCCCGGACGGACTGATCAGGTAGGCGGTGAGATCAGAGACCCACGTGTGCGTGATGGTCAACGTGAGCGTGATCGACGCGACCTGGCCCAAGTCGGTGATGTTGAGAACCGAGGTCGCTCCGGCCGGATTGTTGTCCGGGATCGGCTTCGGCACGTCCGTCGAGTCGTAGGTGTTGGTCGTCACGTCCCGTTGGCCGTTGCCGTTGACGTCGATGTAGGCGATCGCGTTCGCCAATCCGGGGTCGTTGGCATCGCGGACGCCGTTGCCGTTCCAGTCCTCGTAGACCGCGCCGGCGATCGACGGCTGGACGCCCGTGCCGGTCAGCGTGAAGGTATACGGTCCGGCGGGGTCGTTGCTCGCAATCGTCACGGTCGCGTTGGCGGCCGGAATGGCAGTCGGCGCGAACCGCAGCGTGAAGGTAGTCACACCGCCGGCCGGCAGTGACGTCGAGCCAAACCCGCCGACAGCTGAGAACGGCCCGTTCGTGAACGACAATCCGGTCAGATTCAGCGTTTCCGTCCCCTGGTTTCGGAGCCGCAACGTGATGTCCGCGTAACCGCCGATAGTCACCGCCCCGAAATTAATCGAGCCTGAACCGCTGGCCACGATCGACGAACCGCTCAGCACCTGGACCTTTGCAATGCCCACGCCGCTGACGGCCGTGAAGGCGTTCACCTTCCCGTATCCGTACTTCAGGCTGAAACCGGACAGAGCGTCGTAGCTGGCGTCCGACGGCGCGATCAGGTCGGTGGTGTTACGCATCAGCCCACGAATCTGGGCGGCGGTCAGGTTCGTATTGCGAGCCAGGACCAAGGCGCCGATGCCGGCGGCGAGCGGCGACGCCGAGCTCGTGCCGCCAAAGGCTGAACCGGCGGTATTCGTGTAATTACCCGCGGCGCCCGCCGCCGTGTTGTAGCCGAGCGTACCGACCCGATCGGTCGTTACCGTGCCGAAGTTTCCACCGTCACTCGGGGCGAGAAAATCGAGTTCCGGACCGTATTGACTGTAGCTTGAACGAACGTCGAGGTCATTGCTGGAGCCGACGGACGCCACGCCGGAGAGCGTACCGGCCAACCGCGAGGGATAAGCGATGGTTCCGACTCCACCATTGCCCGACGATATGAATGACAAGACGCCTTTGCCACCGCGCCCCTGGTCGCTGGCCCAGGTGAACGCCGAGGTGATGGCGGCACTCGGTGCTCCACCGCCCCAGGAATTGTTCGTGATGTCGCCGGAACGGAACGTGCCGAGGCCATCGGCCGTGCGGCCGGCGGCGTAATAGACCGCCGAGGCGATGTTGGCCGCACTGGTTGCCGCTCCCGTGTCGCCGAAAATTCGCACCGATATCAGCCGCGAATTGAAGGCGATCCCCGCCACGCCGATCGAATTATTGCCGCGCGCAGCCGCGATGCCACCCACCGACGTGGCATGCGCATCTCGGACACTGGGGACAAGATTGCCCGTGTCCTTGGTGAAATCGTAGCCGTTGACGTCGTCGATGTACCCATTGCCGTCGTCGTCGATCCCGTTGCCGGGGACTTCGCCTGGGTTAATGTAAATGTTCGGCTGCAAATCGGGATGCGTGATCTCCATGCAGTCGTCCACAACGGAGATGACGACGTTGGGACTGCCGCCCTGAATGACGTCCCAAGCCTGGACCGCCTTCACGTCGGCGCCCGGCACGCTGCCGTTCTGCCCGGTGTTTCGAAGATGCCATTGTTGATTGAACAGTGCGTCATTCGGCACGAAGTGCTTCTGCCAGTCCTGATAGGTGTTTGGCGTGGACCATCGGAGTCGAGGATCGCGGGCCAGATCGTTGCTCAGCGTCAAGGCATTTCGGCCGGCGCCCGACGCAACGGTCCCGATGAATTGATCCGGCGTGCCGGTCAAGCGCCGATAGCCGCTGAAACGCTGATCGCCGGCGAAGAACTGCTCGGCCGTTACGCCAGGCTTCAAGGCGACAATGATCTCGTTTGTCGGGACCAGCCAGGCCCCATAATCCTTGCTTTGGAACAGGGGCGTGATCCAATCGATGCCGGCGCCGGTGGGGCCGATCGGCACCGCGCCGGATTCCGACCGCAGAATGAAGATGCCGTTCTCGATCTCGCGCTCGACTTGGAAACCCGCGAGCACGCCCTTGGTCGTCACGGCTCGAATATCGCCGCCCGGCGATATGCGGACGGCATACTCGCCGAGGCGCTGGAGCAACCCGATCGTCTCGTTGTCGTCGCGGTAATAGTCACCGCGGTCGATGAGCGACGTGGGCACGACCTTCACGGCGCTCGGCACGGTTCGATCCTCCAGGCGGACGAGCGCGAGTCGGGAACGGCGACGACTCATGGTGGCAGTTCCGAAAACGTCGCCAAGCGGTCGGAGCCAGCGGCTCGATGTGGAACGTCGCACGGGGCTGTCCTCTCTTCGGATGCAGGCTCAGGCTCGGCGCCCCTCTCGCCGGCCGACGAGTCGATGATCAATGATGGCCCGATGGCGCGAGCGCCAATCGACATGCGGCAAATCAGCGGTCGCAGGGGGACGGCCGCCGAACACGATGATGCCGCCACCGACAGCCAATGGGAGTTTTCATTCCGAATTAGCATGCCGTGCGGCTGAATGACTTCGTTCCAATCAGAATAAATGTGCCGAGATTGCGTTTCAAGCAGATTTCGACGATTCGAATTCCGGAACTGACACTCCGGGCAGGTGCGGCGGCGAGCGCAAGGAGTTCCGCCATTGATGTTCACAAGCGCATCAGTCGAATTGCCGGTCGAGTCAGCTGCGGGTTTGGCGGTCAGGTGGTGCCGGAAGGACGGATAATCCGTGCCGTGAGAGCCTGATGAGCGGGTTGCGCGGGTCGAAAAGATTTGCAAATGTCGGCAAAAGTCCTGTATTTTGAAAGTCGCACATCGTAGGGGGGCGGCAGTGATCTCATGGATTGTAATCGCCGCAACGCGGCGACATGCGAGAAAACAGCGGCTCGCACTGACATGATGTGCGGATTGTGAGGATTTTGCGGCCGTGACGCAGGCGACGATTGCAACTTTTCCGCTAGCCGCCGCGTCGAAGAAGGTAGCGCCACCGTTGCGCGACGCCGGCCGATGGTCCGGAAATACCCGTCGTAAGACCTGACGACGACTGAGGACAGCACCCCATGACGCAGCAGACGTTTCGGAAGTGGGTTCGATCGCTGGCTCGTCCCCGGAATCGCCGGCCGATCCGCAAGCGGCACGCGACCCGGCTCAACCTGGAGAAGTTTGAGGAACGGAGCTTGCCGTCAAGTTCCATTCCGCTCAACGGGTTCACGTGGACGTCGATCGGTCCGTCGCCGATTCGCGACGGCCAATCGCCGGGAGCGCCGTCGTCGAGCGGGCGGCTCAACGGCGTCGCCATGGATGCCCCGATCCGGGCCGGACAGTCGTACCCCTTCCCCAGCGACCCGAACCAGATTTACGTCGCCTCGGACACCGGCGGCATCTGGCGGACCGTGGACGGCGGGCGAAACTGGATCCCCGAAACCGATTTTCGCGGCGGACAAACGACGGCGATAGCCTCCGTCAATCGCGGCATCAATGATACCGTCTACGCCTCGGAGGTCCTTCCCAGCGGCGTCGTGCTCTTTCTCCGCTCGACGAACGGCGGCGTAACGTTCACAAAGACCAATCCGTTTCCGAGCGGCCTGTTTGTCGAGAAGCTGAGCGTCTTCGTCACCGATCCGCTTGATCAGTCGCGCGACGTCATCTACGCCACATTGTCGCTGGCCAATCCGTTTGCCAGCGGACAGGGGGTCTACCGCTCCACCAACGGCGGCGCGACTTGGAATTTCATCTCCTCGTCCGGATTCTCGGCGACATCGGTCTCGTACACCGACGTGGCCGTGCATCCGACCAACCCGAACATCGTCTATGTGGCCACGGGCAACGCGGCCGGCGATCCCAACAACGGCATCTACCGCACCGTGAATGGCCTGAGCGCCAATCCGACCTGGACGCTGCTGATCGGCGGTTCCGCGTTCGTGCCGGGCTCGACGCCGGGCAACATCAAGATCGCCGTCTCGCCGGTGGTGCCGAGCGTGATTTTCGCCTCGCTCGCCCTCCGCGCCGACCCAACGAGCGGCGCCCAGCCGCTGCTGGCCGTCTTCCGCACGCTCGACTCTGGAATCAACTGGACGCCGACGCTGGTCGCCAATCCGGGCAATCAGCAAAACGACCCGCGAAACTACATGGGCGGCACCGGCGCCGATAACAACGTCATCGTCGTCGATCCGCTCAGTCCGAACAATCCGCTGCAACAGCGCGTGTACGTCGCCGGTTTCGGCGGCGCGAACAACGTCATGTTCAGCACGACGAGCACGACCAACTTCGGAACGCTGCCGCCGGATCCGGCCAGCCTGATCGGAATCGGCGCCGACGGCGTCGGGCCATACCCAAACGTTCACCAGGGAGTGATCGACACCTTCGGCCGGCTGGTCATCGCCACCGGCGGCGGCATCTACCGCAACAACAGCACCGGCCCGGTCCTGTGGGAATCCCTGAACGGCGACATCGGTCCGACCGGCTTGACGACCAACCAGTTCTGGGGCTTCGCCCTGCACCCCACGAATCCCGATCGGGCCGTCGGCAACATCATGAGCGTGCCGACGAATTTGCAAAACGCCGTGCTGTTCAATGACCCGGCCGATCCGAACAATCCGAATGCCGCCTACGGCTGGAGCACAATCGACGCGGTCGGCATCGACGGCAACTTCGGCCAGGGATCGGTGATCTACAACCCATTCAATCCGAATATCGTGTATCGAGTTGTCCCTGGCAGTAGCAGCCGAGCACCGATCCGCCAGTCGCTCGACGGCGGCTTGACGTGGGCGGCGGCGTCCACGGGGTTCCAAGCCAAGCCGACCGGCGGAGATTACTTCGGCGGCGGTGGAATTGGAATCAACGGCTCCAGCTACGTCCCTCCCTTGAGTATCGATCCGTCCCGCCCGAACCGCTTGCTGAGTGGTTACAACCGCATATTCGCAACGGATAGCGACGGCGCCAACTGGCAAAGCCGGCTGGTCGTGAACCTCGCGGGCGGCACCATCGAAATCCCAGAACTGCCCACGACCCAATTAACCAATAACGGGGATGGTCTCGTTCAAGGCCCGGTGCCAATCGATGCCGTCGCGACGGGTCGCAAATCGAATGTCGCTTTCCTGGGATTCGGCGCGTTTAACGGCGCTGGCATCTTTGCCGCCACGCCGGCGTTCGCCGTTTTCGATCCGGACGCGAATCAGTACATCGACGCCGCGTTTCCAGGGACGACCCTCTTCTACGCTGTCATTCCAGAGGTAAATCCAGGGAGTTGGCCGCCCAGCGGCACCACCTACGACAATCATTACTGGGCGACGATCACTCCGCCCGGCGTCGAGGGCAACATCACACAAATCGTTGTCGATCCGGCGTCGGAAGGCACGGTTTACGTCTACACCAACAGCGGACAGGTCTTCCGCGGGACCGGATTGGCCGTCGCCTACACCGTGGATGACGACAACAACATCATTCCGATCGTCGATATTACATGGGTCAATCTGACCGGAAACCTCCCGCGCGGTTCCGCGCCCGTCAGCTACCCGCAGCCGCTGGCCCTCGACAAGCGGGCGATCAATCAGACGCTTGACCGCCTGTACGTCGGCACGATCAATGGCGTGTTCCGGCTGGACAATCCGACGCAGAACTTCAGCGGTCCGCCGGTCTGGTCCGAGGTGGGGCTCGCGTCCGACGGCAGCCGCACTCTGCCCGCCGCGCCGGTCTCCGCGCTCGCACTCAATCCCACGACCGGCATCCTGGCCGCGGCCACCTACGGCCGGGGCGTCTACGAACTCCAGATCCGCGGACTGGTTCGCGGCCGGATCTTCGACGACACCAACGGCAACGGGCAACTCGACGCCGGCGAGCCACCGTACGTCAACGTCACGGTCACGGCGTTCAACACCACCACCAATACTTCCTTCTCGACGATCACAGACAGCAACGGCTTCTACGAATTCCGCTCGCTGACCAACGGCACCTACTCGATCACCGTGGAAGGGACGAGCGGCCTGTTCCAGACCACGCAACCGACCAACGCCCTGCCGATCACCGCCCAGACGACGTTCGACGGGGCAAACCAGCTGAACATCGGCCTGTTCACGCCGGGATCGATCAGCGGCTTCAAGTACGAGGACAAGAACAACAACGGCATCCGCGACACGGACGCCGCCGGCGTCCTCGAACCGGGCCTCGCCGGGTTCTTCATCTACATCGACCGCAACGGGAACGGGCAGTTCGATCCGGGCGAGCCGAATACCGTGTCGGCATCCGACGGCAGCTACCGATTCGACGCCAGCAACGTGGATAACGGGTCGAACCTGCCGCGCGGCGTCGGGCCGGACGTGATCCTCGGCGATCCGAACAATCCGGTGAGCGGTCCGCATCGCATCCGCGAGATTCAGCAGCCGCCGAACTTCGTCCAGACCTCGCCTGATCTCAATATCTCGATCACCAGCGGCGCGAACTTTGTCGGCGCCAACATTGGCAACATTCGCCCGGCTCGAATCAGCGGGTCGAAGTTCGAGGACATCAATGGAGACGGGATCAAGCAGCCGAACGAAGGCCCGCTGGCCGGGTTCCTCTTCGATCTGATCGATCCCGCGACGGGCACGGTGCTGCAGACCGTCTCGTCGAACGCGCAGGGCACGTTCTCGTTCCTGAGTCTCCCGGCCGGGACCTATCGGGTCCGCGAACGGCCGCAACCCGGCTTCACGCAGACGACCGCCAATCCGCCGGACATCATCCTCGGCCCGACCGACAACTTCACGGTGGCGCCGTTTGGCAACTTCCGAAACGTTCAGATCTCGGGCTTCAAGTTCAACGATCTGAATGGAAACGGCGTGCCGAACCCCAACGAGCCGCGGCTGGCGAACTTCGCCTTCCAGTTGATCAACTCGGTGACGGGGCAAGTGATCGCCACGACGGTGAGCGACGCCAACGGCGACTTCTCGTTCCCGAATCTCGGGCCGCTGCCGGGTGGCGCGAAATATCGAGTGCGCGAGATCGTCCCGAGCGGCTGGTTCCAGACCACGCCGAACCCGCCGGACATCACGCCCGTCTCGGGCGCGACGCCCTTGGTCGTCTTCGGCAACTTCCGCGGCGTGACGGTCAATGGCACCGTGTACCTCGACGTGAACGGCAACGGCGTTCGCAACCCGACCGAACCGGGCATCCCGGGCTTCACGATCCAGTTATTCAAGAACGGCGTGCTGGTCGGAACGGGCACGTCCGTCTCCGATGGGACTTACTCGATTCCGCTGGTCGGGCCGGGCACTTATCAACTGATCCAGCGGCCGCGCAAGGGCTTCGTCGCCACGGCGCCGCTGAACGGCTACACGTTCACGACCACGAGCGGCTCCGACCTGACCGGGTTCGACTTCGGCAATCAGCGGCGGTCGATCACGGTGACGAGCAATGACGCCGGCGGATCGCCGCTGGTCGTGATCCGCGATGCCACGACCAACGCCATCAAGGGGCAGTTCAACGCCTACGATCCGGCGTTCACCGGCGGCGTCCGCACCGCGGTCGGGTTCATCAACAACGATTCGATCCCGGACATCATTACCGGGGCTGGTCCGGGCGGCGGGCCGCACGTCCGCATCTTTGACAGTATCTCCGGCCAGGAACTCTTCGGATTCATGGCCTACGAGTTGAGCTTCACCGGCGGCGTCTACGTGGCGACTGGCGACGTCGATGGCGACGGGTTCGACGAGATCATCACCGGTACGGGTCAGGGCGGCGGCCCGTTCGTGAAAGTGTTTAAGTGGACTGGCACGGGCGTGCAGTTGATTAAGTCGTTCTTCGCCTTCGATCCGCAGTTCCGCGGCGGCGTGACAGTCGCCACGGGCGACATCAACGGCGACGGGCAGGCGGACATCGCCACTGGCGCCGGGCCGACCGGCGGACCGCACGTGCTCGTCTACAACTACGCCAACCTTGCCGTCCTCCGCAGCGTCTTCCCGTATGCGATGAACTTCACGGGAGGCGTGTTCGTGGCCATGGGCGACGTGAATGGAGACGGGTTCGCCGACCTGATCACCGGGCCGGGCATGGGCGGCGGCGCCCACGTCAAGGTCTACGACGGGCAGCTCGGCACGCAGTTGTACAGCTTCCTGGCGTTCACCGGTCAGCCGGGCTTCCCGTGGGCGAGCGGGGCGCGCGTCGCGTCCTACGATGTCAATCTTGACGGTTTGGCGGATATTATCGTCAGTCCCGGTCGGGGCCAGCCGCCGCGAGTGCGCGTCTTCAACGGCGCCAGTCTGGCGACAATCTTTGAGTTCAACGCCACCGATCCCAGCTTCCTGGGCGGTATATTTGTGGGCGGCGCGTAACCGCGGCTGTCCCGGGCTTCCGGTCAGCGGCCGATGTCAACGGCCGCTGACCGGGACCGACCGGCATCCTCGACGAGCATCGAAGAAGGACGAACCATGCCCAGCACCTGGTGGAACCGGCTCCGCCGGCCAATGAAGTCTCGCCCGTCGCGGCGGCTGTTCGTCAATCGCCCCCGATGCGAGTCGCTCGAAGACCGCACCGCCCCGGCGATCACGATCCACAGCTTGAATTTGAACCCGCCGGGGCCGATCAACGAAGGCTCAATCTCGACGCTCACGTGCCAATATTCGGCCACGGATATCATTGGCGCTCTGCAATTGTCGATTACGGGCACCCCGGCCGTCATCCAGGTCACGCCGCCGGTGCTCACGCCGGGCGTCAATCAGACTTTTTCGGTGCCAATCCGATTCCTCGACAACGCCACGCCGCCGAACACGCCCGTGTCAGTCACCGTCTCGATTCGCGACAGCGGCCTGACGGAACTGAGCTTCTCCGCCGACAGCGGCGGCTACCGGGCCTTCTCCGTGCCGTTCATCACGAACGTCAACTTGCTGAACAGCTTTAACACCGTCGGCGCCGCGTCGCAGGTCGTGCCGATCATCTTCCCGAGCTCGACCGATGACAGCCAGGTGAACGTGATCCCGCTGGGTTCGAACACGTTCCGATTCTACGGCGACCTGGTCGCGTCGCCGATCGGCGTCAGCGAGAATGGGCTGATCACGTTTTACGCCACGCCGCCGGCCAATACCAACAACAACGGCCCGCTCTCAAACCTGCCGCAACCGTTGGGCGTGCTCGCGCCGCTCTGGACGGACCTCGTGTTGTCGCCGACCGGCCGGGTGTCGTACCGCTTTGTCGATCTCGACGGAAACTCGGCAAACGGCTCTGAATACCTGGTCGTCGAATGGGCCAACGTCGCCCACCGAACTCCTGGCGGCGGCGTTTCGCCCTCCACCGGCACGTTCCAGGCCTTCCTGCAACTGAACACGCCGGGCACCGCCAACGGCGACATCATCTACAACTACGTCGATACCGATTTCCAGGATGTGAACTCGAACTTCGGCGCCAACGCCACGGTGGGCATTCGAAATCGCAATCCGGGCAGCTTCGGCCAGACGCAGTTGTCGGTCAATCCCGGCCCGACGTCGCCCATCATCAGCAACTATCAGAGCGGGCACGCTGTCCGCTTCAGTTCGAACGCGATCACTCGGCCGCTGGAATTCGGCCCGCGCGACGCCTTCGGCTACCAGGCGTACCGCACGCCGTTCGAAAGCAACATCAATATCGTCAACGCGAATTTCAACGGGCAATCGACCAATGTGCTACTGACCGGCACGTTCGACAACAGCGGCGGCACGTTTACATTCAACACGCAGCCGCTGCTCTCCACGATCATCGTCGGCGGCAACACGGTGATCACGGCCAATACATTCCGGCTGTACAACAGCGACTACACGAACCTGAGCGTCAGTAAGAACGGGTACATGACGCTCGGTGGCGCCGCCAGCCCGAACACGCCGAACAACCCGACGTCGCTGGAATCGACGCCGGCGTTTGCCGCGATCGCGCCGCTCTGGAGCGACTGGAACGGCCTGACCGGCGCCGGCGCCCAGGTGCTCGGGCGGTTCCTCGATTTCGACGGCAACGGCCGGCCGGAATACCTCGTCATCAACTGGCGGGGCGTCAATCACGGCGGCATCAATCCGACCACGCCGGAAAATTTCGCCACCTTCCAGACCATTCTGCAACTCAATACCGGATCGGCCCCCGGCGGCATCTATTTCAACTACCAGGACACCAACGTCGGCGATAACAACTTCAACAACGGCGCGACGGCGACCGTCGGCATCAAGGACACCAACCCGACCAACGGCAACTTCCTGAACATCTACGTGAACAACGCGAATCAGGACTTGTCGAGCGGCCGAGCCATCGGCGTCGTTGCCGTCAGCCAGGCGTCGCAATCGATCCTGATCCAGGTCAACAACGTCGCGCCAGTCTTGACCGCCGATCCGACAAACGTGACCGTCATCAACGAAGGCGGCACGTTCACCGGCCGGATCTTCATCACCGATCCCGGCGTGCTCGACACCTTCACCGGCACGGTCAATTTCGGCGATGGCACGGGAGTCTTCCCGATCCCGCCGTCGAATCCGCCGCTGCCGGCGGGCACCACGTCGTTCCTCGTCAGCCATGTTTACGGGGATAACGGCGTATTCACCGTCACGATCAACCTGACGGACAAGGACGGCGGCCAGGCCGTGCCGCTCGTCTTCCAGGTCACGGTGAACAATGTGCCGCCGACGTTGACGCTGGCGCCGAATCAGTTCCTGATCCCCGGCCAGTTGCTCGTGCTCGACGGAGTTGGCGGCCGGCCGTTCCTCGGCACGTTCACCGATCCGGGCTTCACGCCCAATCCGCCGGTTTCTGTCGAAAGTTTCACGACGACGATCGACTGGGGCGACGGTATCGTCGAAACCGTTCCGCCGAACACGCTGAACGTCACGCAGGTCGTCGTAAACGGTGCACCCGGCGTGCTGACGCGCGGGACCATTGCCGCCCGGCACCTGTTCGCGGGCGTCGGCACCTTCCAGGTTCGCGTCACTGTCACCGACGACGACGGCGGCTTTGCGACGCAAATCCTCCAGGTTTCGGTCGGCAGCACGCACGTCTATGCCGTCGGCGCCGATGCGGGCGGTTTGCCGTTTGTGCGGGTCTACGACTCGACGCTGAACTTCGTCGTGGCTCAGTTCAACGCGTACAACACGGCCTTCACCGGCGGCGTCCGCGTCGCCGCCGGCGACGTCACCGGTAATTCGTTGGCTGACATCGTGACCGCGGCGGGGCCGTCCGGCGGACCGCACATCAAGGTGTATCGCGGCGACGACTTCACGCTCTACCGCGAGTTCATGGCCTACGACGTGGCCTTTACCGGCGGCGTGTACGTCGCCGTCGGCGACATCAACAACGACGGCTTCGCGGATATCGTCACCGGCGCCGGCCAGGGCGGTGGTCCGCACGTCCGCGCTTTCAGCGGCTTCGACAACTCGATCCTCTTCGATGGCTTCGCCTTTGACGCTTCGTTCACCGGCGGCGTGCGCGTCGGCGTCGGCGACATCAACGGCGACGGACGCATGGACATCATTACCGCCGCCGGTCCGGGCGGCGGCCCGCACGTCAAGGTCTTCAGCGGATTGGATGGCAGCCTGCTATCCAGCTTCATGGCCTACGATCTCGACTTCAAGGGCGGCGTCTTCGTCGCTGGCGGCGACACCAATGGCGACGGCCTGGCCGAAGTCGTCACCGGCCCCGGCCTCGGCGGCGGCCCGGATTTGCGGCTCTACGACCCGCTCAATGGCGGCGTCCTGATCGCCTCGACCCTGCCCTTCCCGCCGATCACGGGCGGCTCGATCTTCACCGGCGACAACATCTGGTCCAGCGGCTTGCGCGTCGCCATGACCGATTTCAATAACGACGGGCTGATGGATATCGTCGTCGGGCCCGGCTCGGGTCAGAAGAGCAACACGCGCATTCTCAGCGTGATCAATCTGTCCATCATTCGCGAGTTCCAGCCGTTCGACCCGTCCTACCTCGGCGGCGTCAACCTCGGCGGGAACTGAGACGGAATAATGTGACGCGGTGCGGTCGCGAATCTGCGTCGCGACCGCATCGATTCGGTACCCATCAACAGCCACAGATGAACACGGATGGCACGGATCACCTGATCAGTGCGCAGCCGTGTTCATCTGTGGTTTCATGTTTGTGGATGAATGGATTTGATCTGCTGCACTCGGCGCAGTGCGGATCGGCCGGCCGCCGTCACCCGGTACCGGCCCTCCGGACCCGGTAAGCCCCACTCCAACCAATCCGCGGCGACCAGGGCTCCGTGCCAGCGCACCAGATCGCGATCACTGGCGCCGGGCCAATCCCTGACTCGCTCGCGCCATCGCTCGCGGTCCTCGGCCGTTTGCGGTGCATAGTGCTTCAGAAGTTCGATACACCGGGGATCGACGCTCTCGGCGTCGCTGGACGTGGACATGTTCGACTCCGGCCGGGTGCAGACTCTGGGTATTCGCATCATCGGCTCAGCCGCGGTCGGGCTTCGCCGTGGCTGAGAATCTGCGGAGACAGGCCGCCCGCATAAACAGAACAGCCGGCGTTATCGGCTCGCTGCTCACTCATGCGAGCACGTGTCCATTTGGTACGGAAGCCAAGTCACACGGTCATTCCGAGCGAAGCGAGGAATCGACTCAACTTCGGCCGTGAGCCGTCTTTCGCCTGGCGGACCGGCACTTTGAGATTCGCGTCCGCCCACACAACCGGACCGGCAGCCGATTAGCATCTCCGGCCAACGGCAACGCCCATCGTTGACTGCTTCGCGCGGCTGACATACGGTAAGAATGGCAGCGCTGGACTCGTCGGCGGGAGAAGTCGCCGTGGCGAAACGCCCCGTGATCGGAATTGCAACGCAGACCCAGGAGCCGGTTCCCGGCCAGTTGCCGCGCTGCTGGATCATGTCGCAGCGATACATCCAGGTTCTGACCGAATCCGGGGCCATTCCCTGGCTCATCCCGCTCTTGCCGACCGATACCGACACGCTCCGCGCGATCTACGATCGGCTCGACGGCCTGTTTCTCACCGGCGGCGTGGACGTTGACCCTTCGACCTACGGCGAACAGAAGATCGAGCAATGCGGCCGGACCGATCCCGAGCGCGATGCGGTGGAAATGCAGTTCGTCCGCTGGGCGCTGGCCGATCACAAACCGGTGCTCGCGGTCTGCCGCGGCTTCCAATTGCTCAATGTCGCCTGCGGCGGCACGTTGTATCAGGACGTTGCCAGCCAGCGCCCAGACATGCTGAAGCACGATTACTTTCCCACGGAATCCGGCGAACCGAGCCGGCGGTTCCTGGCGCACACCGTGTCGGTGGAGACCTCGTCGCGGTTGGGGCGCTATCTCGGCGAGGCGCACGCCGAGGTCAACAGCATGCACCATCAGGGCATCAAGACGCTGGCGCCGACTTTGAAGGCGTCGGCCTGGGCGCCGGACGGACTGATCGAGGGGGTCGAGGGAGTCAACGGTCACTACGTCGTCGCCGTGCAGTGGCACCCCGAGGAGATCACCGATCAACCCGGCCAGCGCCGGCTGTTCACCGAGTTTCTTGCCGCCACGGGACACCGCTAACCGGACGGCACTCGCGCCGTCGCCGCCCATGCATCGCGAGCACCACCGCTGGTTCAGTCCGACGCTCGGCCGCGAGATGGACCTCCACGTTTACGGCCACGGCGGCGCGCACGTCGTGATCTTTCCCACGTCGCAGGGCCGGCATTTCGAGTGGGAAGACCGCGGCATGATCTGGTCGCTCCGCGAGCATCTCGATCGCGGCTGGCTTCACGTCTGCTGCGTGGACAGCGTCGATGCCGAAAGCTGGTACGCCTACCATCACCATCCCGGCGCCCGCGCCTGGCGGCACGAACTTTATGATCGTTACTTGTACCATGAGGTGTTGCCGTTTCTTCGCGCCCGCAATCCGAATCCGTTCGTCATTGCGATGGGCGCGAGCTTCGGCGGCTACCACGCCATCAACTTCGGGATGAAGCATCCCGACGCCGTTCGCCGGGTTCTGTGTTTCAGCGGCCTGTGTGATATTCGCCAGTTTCTCGACGGGTATCACGATCAGACGGTGTACTTCAACAATCCGATTGAGTTCATCCCGAATGAGCACGATCCGCGGCGGCTGGCGGCGCTGCGGTCGCAGGACATCATCCTGGCGATCGGGCGCGATGATCGACTCTTCGGCACGAACAAGGCGTTATCCGACGCGCTGTGGGCCAAGGGGATCTGGCACGCGCTCCGCGTCTGGGACGGCTGGTCGCACGACTGGCCGTACTGGGACAAGATGATGCACCTGTACATTGGCGGACACGATTGAGGGCGGCAGTGCGATGAGCGAACCGAAAGTGGGGTTGCTGGTCGGGCGCGAGTGGTCCTGGCCGCCGGCATTTCTCGAGGCGGTGCATCGCCGCGGCGCGGGCGTCACCGCGGAATACGCCAAGCTCGGCGGCACGCGCATGGATGAGCCGATCCCCTACGCCGTGCTGATCGATCGCATCTCCCACGAAGTGCCGTACTACCGCTCGTATCTCAAGCATGCCGTCCTGCAAGGCGTCACGGTGATCAACAATCCGTTCATGTGGACGGCCGACGACAAGTTTTTCGGCGCATCGCTGTGCCGCCGGCTCGGTCTCGCGCATCCCAAAACGCTTGTGCTGCCGAACAAGGAATACGTGCCCGGCATTGTGCCGACGGAAAGCCTGCGCAACTTGATCTTTCCGCTCGATTGGCAGTACGTGGTCGATTACGTCGGCTTGCCGTGCGTGCTGAAGGATGCTCACGGCGGCGGATGGCGCGGCGTCTACATCTGCCAGTCGATCGACGATCTGGTTCGAAACTACGATCAGTCCGGCCTGCTGACGATGATCGTGCAGGAGTTCGTGAAGTGGGAGCAGTACGTGCGCTGCCTGTGTCTCGGCCGGTCGGAAGTTCTGCCAATGCCATATAATCCGAACGAGCGCAAGTACATCGCCGACCCCAACTATCTCTCGCCGGCGCTGCACGAGCGGATCGTCGCCGATTCGCTGAAGCTGGTCGGCGCTCTCGGCTATGACATGAACACCGTCGAGTGGGCGGTGCGCGACGGCGTGCCCTATGCCATTGACTTCATGAACCCGGCGCCGGATTTCGACATTTACTCGCTGACGCAACCCTATTTTGACTGGGCGGTCGAACACATGGCCGACCTGGCGATCCGGCTGGCGCGACAGCCCCGGCCGGCGCTCGCCGAACTCCGCTGGTCCAAACTCTTCTGATGCCGCGCTGGCTGAATCGGACCGTGATGGGAGTCGGGCTGGCGAGCCTGCTGGCCGACGCCGGCTACGAAATGGCCACGGCCGTCCTACCGGGGTTTGTGCTGGCCATCTCGCTCTCAGCCGCACCCGCCGTTGTCGGCCTGATGGACGGCGTCGCGGACTTGCTGTCCAACCTGGCAAAGTTGGGATCGGGCTGGCTCGGCGATCGCCTGGGCCGGCGAAAGCCCTTCGTCGTGGCAGGCTATGGCATCACCGGCGTCTCCTATGGCCTTTGGGCACTCGCGGCCGGTTGGCCGCTCCTCGTCCTGGGCAAGGTGCTGGCCTGGTTCGGAAAGGGTGTCCGCGGCCCGCTGCGAAACGCGATTCTCGCCGATGCCATCGAACCGCAAGACCGGGGCAAGGCATTCGGAATTCATCGAGCGGCCGACACGGTCGGCGCGGTCATCGGCCCGCTGTGCGGCGCGGCCGCGTTGCGATGGCTGCAGCCGTTCTATCCCGACGCCCCGGATTTGCCGTTTCGCTGGGTGTTCGCCCTGACGCTGGTCCCCGGTTTGGCGGCCGCCGCGGCATTCCTGATCCTGGTGCGCGAGCGCCCCAGAACGAGCTTGGATCCACCGCAGTCGTTTCGCGCGGCGATCGCCGACCTGCCGCAGGGATATCGCCGGTATCTGCTCGGCGTCGGCCTGTTCGGAATCGGCGATTTCTCGCGGAGCCTACTGATTCTGGCCGCTGCCGTATTGCTGACGCCGACGCACGGGGCCGTTCGAGCGGCCGAGATCGCCGCCCTGCTCTATGCCTGGCACAATACCTGCCAGGCGTTGGCGGCGTATCCAGTCGGCTGGCTCGGCGACGCGATCGGCCGGCGCGGCATCCTCGTGGCCGGGTATTTCCTCGGCGCCGCGGTCTCGGCCGGTCTCGCGATCGTCATCATGACGAATACCGCCGGTTGGCCCATTCTGGCTGCGATCTTTCTGGCCTCGGGCACCTACATCGCCATCGAGGAGTCGCTGGAAGCCGCGCTCACGGCCGATCTCGTGCCGAACGCCGCGATTCGCGGCACGGCGTACGGCGTTCTCGGCGTCGTCAATGGCGCCGGCGACTTTGCGGCCAGCGCATTGGTCGGCGGACTCTGGCTCGTGCGGCCGGAACTCGGCTTCGCCGCCTCCGCCGCTTTGATGCTGCTCGGCGCGCTGGTCTTGTGGCGCTGGCGGTGAGAATTGAGTACGCCCGGAGGGATTCGAACCCCCAACCTTCGGAGCCGAAGTCCGATGCTCTGTCCAGTTGAGCTACGGGCGCTCTTGCGGTGCATGATAGCGGACCGGCGAGATCCCGCAACGCGCCAGGACCAAACAACTACAATGTCCGCATGCCGGCTGTCTTCGAGCGCGACGGCATTCGATTTCAGTATCCGGACAATTGGTCGATCGATTCCCAGGAACTCGACGACGGTTGGTCGGTCACGGTTCAGAGTCCCGGCACGGCGTTCATGACGCTCTCCTATCACCCGGGAGAGTGGGATTGCGCGGTCGTCACCGATTCGGCGCTCGAAGCACTCCGCGAGGAGTATCCTCTGGTCGAAGCCGATCCGGCCGTGGAGACCATTGCCGGGCAGCCGGCAGTCGGCTACGACGTGCGCTTCTACAGCCTGGATCTGACCAACAGCGCGTTTATCCGTGGATTCGCGTGCGAGGACGGCTGCGTGCTGATCCTCTCGCAACTCAACGACCTGGAAGATGATCGTCTCGGTCCGGTGCTCCGCGCGGTCAGTGCGTCAGTGGAGGTCGAGGATTGAATCGCCGGGATCACTTCGCGGCGGTGAGGACCTTGAGGCGGGCCTCCGCTTTCGTGGCGAATTCGGCGACTTCGGGATTGGGATCGCGGCCGTAGAGGGTGATGATGTCGCGGCACAGGGCCGCCGCATCGCGGCGCTGGGACGGATCGCCGTCCGGCCGGGCGGATTCGATAAAGTCCATCGCCTTGCGCAGCATTTCGAGCCGGGCCTCGAGTTCCTTGCGACCGTCGGGCGGCGCGACCGCGCGGGCCTGCCGGGCGCGAATCGCGGCATACACGCCCCACGGCCGGTCTTCGAGCGATCGTTGCAGCGCATCGTCGCGGAGGCGCTCCCATCGGTCTCGCGCCGCTGGCACGTCGCCGAATTCATCCAGGTACAGGGCCGACAGGTAGTCTCGTTCAAGTTGGTTTTTGGGCTCAAAGCTCGGCTTCCGGCCATGCCGCAGCTCAACGATGCTCGCGCGCAACTGATTCTCGCATGCCTGGAAGCGGCCCTGGAGATCGGCGAGCTTCTTGTCGGCCACCCAGGCGTACGCGGCCTCCTGCGGCGCCGCCGCCGATTCGTAGGCTTCCTTCATCCGCGTCCAAGTCTGGATCGCCGCGTCGCGATCGCCGTCGTTCTCGTGCCGGAGCGCATCGTCGCTCAGGCTCTGCCCTTCGTTTTCCGCTTTCAGCCGAAATTTGCTGGTGAATCGATTGAATAGCTGCCGCTCGTATTTCTGCGTCCAGAATCGGCGGTTCCACTCGCGCACCTGGCGTGTCTGCTCGTCGTCTCGATCCCGGACGCGATCGAGGTAACGTTGCGTGGCGTCGATGGCGCGCTGCTCGTCGTTTTCGGCGACGGCGGCCTGAGCGTCCGCGAAGAGCCTCTCGGCCGAGGGCGGCCGCGTCATCATGAAGAGGGTGACGAACAGACCGAATAGCGCGGCGGAAAGGGCGGCGGCGCGCACCCAGATTCGCTCGTGCCAGGCCGCGGATTTTCGTTTCGGCCGGCGCCGCGCCGCCGCGCCACGCAGCGCCCGGGCCGCTTCCCGATCGCTGTCCTCGGCGAGCACGCCGGGCCGATCGATGCGCCGAGCCGAGGCGACCTCGACCCCGGCGCTCTTCTGGGCCAGCGCCTTCTCTTCGATTTCGCCGAGCACGCGCTCGACCATCGCCGCGTCGTAAGGCCGATGCTCCGGCTGCTTTTCCATCAACTGGCACACGAGCGTATCGAGCCAGATCGGGATGTCGAGCACGAGCCGGCTCGGGCGCTCGAACTTCCCGTTGACGTGCAGCATGAACATATCCACGGGCGTTTCCGCCTGGAACGGTTTGCGGCCCGTGAGCAACTCGTAGAACATGATGCCGAGCGAATAGAGGTCCGACTTCGGCGACAGATTCTTCTCGCCCCGGCACTGTTCGGGCGACATGTATGCCGCGGTCCCCACCGTGCTGTTCGCACCGGTCAGCGCCGTTACGTCGATATCCTTGGCGATGCCGAAATCCGTGAGCTTGACCGTTCCGTCGGGCAGGACCATCACGTTGGATGGCTTGAGGTCGCGGTGGATGATGCCCTTCATGTGGGCGTGCTGGAGCGCCGAGCAGAGCTGCTTGCCGATCTCCACGACTTCCTGCCAGGAAAAGTTGTTGCGGCGCGCCAGCATCTTATCAAGCGATTCGCCCTCCACGAGTTCCATGGCGAAGAACGGCGTTCGCTTGTAGCGTCCGGCCAGGATCAGCCGGACGATATTCGGGTGTTTGAGTTGGGCGAGGATCCGCGCCTCGCGCTCGAACCGCGCCACGGCCGTCTCGTTTGTGAGTTGACCGATGCCGATGATTTTGACGGCCACGCGCTCGCCGGTGTCTCGGCGGCATGCCTGGTAGACCGTGCCCATGGCGCCCGAGCCGAGTTCGCGCTCGATGTGAAACGGGCCGATGTCGCGACCGATGAGCATGGCAGTAAGGGGCACTGACGAAGCCTAACGAGATTGTAACGCCGCGAGGCACCGCGGCGCTCGGTTTCAGCCGGTCATGGTCCGGCGCTGCCCGGAGCGCAGCATTCCATACCCAGGGAATGCTCCCAACGGCCAGGATCCTCGACGTCGGCGAAGCGGGGATCCGGCGAATCGCCATACTGGGCGCGCCGAATGGATTCGAAGCCGGCTTGTTTCAATTCCACGGACAGTGATTTGTAATCCCACATCCACAGATGCCGACTGTTGCCCAGCCACGATCGCAACATACCGCGCAGGCCTCGCGGACGATCCGGGTAGCCGAGCATCGTGTCTTCCATGAATACGATGGCCGGCTGCTCGGCGGATGAGGTCAGATATGCTCTCGCGCAGTATTCCAGATCGGGGAGTACGAACCGGAACACCCCGCCGGGTTTCAGATAATTCCGGGTGTTTCGCAACGCGATGCGCAAGTCCTCGAGCGACAAATGCTCGAGCACGTGGGAGCAATAGATCGCCGCGCAGGACTCTGGAGCGATCGGCAGCCCGCGAATAATGTCGCCGAATTGAACGTCGGCGGGAAACTGCGGACCGCCGCGGGTGAGCCAGTGGCCGATGAGCGGCCAGCGTTGGATCCGCAAGGTGGGGCTGGCGTCGAAATTCGTCCATGTCGCGGGCGCGCACAAGCCGCAGCCGTATTGCACGTAGCCGTTGTGGTGAATCAATCCCGCTGGTCCTCCGCGCCGGCGCGGCCAGGCGCCGCGCCACGGCCACGCAATTGCCGATAGCGCTCCTGCACCAGCGCGCTGATGGTCTTGAACGCCGGCGCGGTCGAGTCGGCGACCCATTCAAACGCCGTCGCCTCGCTCGTAGTCAGAATTGCGCCCGCGCGATCCAAGCGGTGCAGCGCCCAATCGTGGTCGACGGTCCCGCGAGCGGCCACAGCGTCAGCCGGGATCGCGACGTGAAAGCCACGCTCCAGAAGATCGAGCGCCGTCTGCAGCACACAGACGTGCGTTTCGATGCCGACGACGACGACCGTGTTCCGACCTTGTCGGGCCAGTTCATCCTCAAACCCTTCCGCGCCGCAGCAACTGAACGCCGTTTTGGTCGGGATCGGCTGGACGAGTCGCTCGGCGATCGACCCGGCCGTCGGACCGAGCCCCTTCGGATACTGCTCCGTCGCCAACACTGGAATGGCCAGAGCTTTGGCGGCGTCGAGTAAGAACGAGATGTTGACGAGCGTCGACGCCGCATTCGGAATCAGCGCGAGCAGCTTGTCCTGCACGTCGACGACCAGAAGCACGGACTGATCGGCAGGAAGTCGCAACAGCTTTGCCGACATGGACCACCGAGGAAGGAACCGTTGATACACACAAAAGATTATCGGTGACGTCATCCGCCTGCGTCATTGAGTCGCCGAGGCGGATCGATCGCGCTCACCGACGAGTTAAGAGTATTATCCACGGATTTCATAGATGAAACAGATTGGATTCAATCACTGGACGCAATCGGTGGTTCAAATCCCGGGAGAACCCAGAGCCTCGGATGTCGATCAAGGGACGCCGATGACATCAGACTGCCTCTGAGTCTGGACGAATTCACCGCCTCATCATGGCCGGCCGAGGTCCGATTCGAGCCGATCGAGCCGTTGCGCAATGCCCTGCCGTTCGACGTCGGTCAGTTCCTTGTGTCCGTAGCGGGCGCGATAATAGACGACGACGGTTTCCTCGGGCAGTTGCTGTTCCTCGGCGGGTCTGCCGCGGGCGGCGAGTCGTTGGGCGGCGACGGCGGCGAATTCGGCCGGCGTCTGACTGCGCAGCGGCTCCAGCCCGAGAAATCGCCGCACGAGGCCGCGCATCCGCTGATGCAGGAGAGCGGCGGGTTCGGCGGGCGGCGCAGGCGCGGCGGGCGTGGCGCGGCGCCAGCGCCGCCAAAGCAGCCAGGCGCCCACGAGAATGCCACCGGCGACGATCGGCCGCCAATACTCATTTCCGGATTCGCCCAGCGCCAGGTTCCGAGCGTTCGCCGCCACTCCGGACCAGGTCGCGCCATCGAATAGAAACCGCGACCGCCCCGGCTGATCCGTATCGGCGTCCACGAGCAGAAATCGGAAAAACGAGTTGAAGCCGGTGCGGATTGAGTCGAACCATTGAGCGAGGATCGAGCCTCCGGAGTCGCCGTCGCCCAATGCCGGCGTCGGGTTCAGCGTCAACCAGTGCCAGGTCGTTTTCCCGCCGTCGCGGCGCTGGACGATCGCTTCGACCCAGGCATGGGCATGGCATTGCCGCACTTCATAAAGTCCGCTGTCGTCCGTCTCGAAACCTTGATAGCCGAGCACGATCCGGGAGGGAATGCCGATCGATCGCAGCATCAGAGCCAGCGCCGTGGCGAACCGATTGCAATGGCCCTTCCTCGTATTGAGGAGAAAATCCTCAGCCGGATCGACTTGCCCGTCCTCGCGGTCGAGTTTCAGCGAGTAACGAAACTCACCGGACGTGGCGAGGTGCGCCTCGAACGCGCGGGCGACGCTCTCGGCATGGATTGGCGGGACGCGGATCGGCTCGCCGGAGTCGCGACCGGGACCGAGCGCTTCCGGCGGGATCGTCCCGCGCACCGCCAACTGTCGAGCGAGACTCTCCGTCCATCGCCGCAATTCCCGCAGCGACCTCAGGCTGCACAGGTGCTGACGGTACGAATCCGAGACGGCGATCGGATCGCTGAGATTCGGTTCCCGGGGCGGCGCCAACACTTGTCGATACACCATCGGGTTGGTGATCATGCCTAGGGCCGGCGGAGCGAGTTCGCCTTCGGTTCCTTCGTACCAGGCGAATTGACGATTGCGCCCGATCGTGACGACCGAGACCTGCCTTGCGGCCGCCGGCGTCGCTGCCGGCGAGCGCCAGATCGGTTCGGCGAGAATCGCGTTTTGCACGCCGCGGCCATGGGGCGTGAATCGGAGGAAGTATTGCGACTCTCCGAGGTAGGGGAGATAGCTGTTTCCACGGCTGACGGCCGCTGGCGGGACCGTCGGCGCGTCGATCGGCGGCCCCGCCCCGCGCGGGTCCGGCGCTCGTCGCTGACGCAGGTCCGCGGGGTCCGGCGCGAACGCGCTGCGGCCGAACATGCGGTCCCGCTGTTCCGCATCGGCGCGATTTTCCCAGCGACCATTCTCGTAGTAATTGAAACTCGCGCTCCGCCATAATTGCGACGGCGGCAGATCGGTCTTCGGCGTTTCTCCATCCGCCAGGTAGGCCCGCACTTCGAACGCCAGGTCCCGGTTGACCGACACGACGCCCTGATGGTTCAAGTCGATCGTCGGCCGCTCGTCATTGATCCCGGTTTGCAGCGCGCTGGTCGACAAGCTCAGTTCCCACCGCGATTCTCCCAGCCGCGGCGTCGCCAGGAACAGCGTCAGCGCCATGATCGTTCCCAGCGTCGCCCACGTCCACGACCGGGCGACGACACGCGGCTCGACCGGATGATCCATTCGCGCCACGGGGCGGCGGCTTTGCCGATAGTAGTAGAACAGCGTCAGACTCCAGACGAAGCTGACGAGGTAGATCAGCATGAGCAGCACGAAGAACGGGTCGCCGGCCAACGCACATCCGAGCGCGACGGCCATCAAGCCGATGCCGTGCAATCCCCAGTAGTCGCCGATGTGCTTGGGTCGAAAGAGTTTCGCCGGCACGAGCACGATGAGCAGCGGCCCGAGATATGGCAACAGCGACGTCGGCCACGGCAGATTGTAGATCAGCGATGAATCTTGAGGCCGGAAAGTCTGCAAGACGGCATACGCGGCCGCGCCCAAGGCGATGACGACGCCGAGCACATTGGCCCCGCGAATCGACAGCGCCCAGCGGCCCTCCACTCGATAGGCGACGACGAGCAGCACGGCCACAGCCGCGGCGAAAAGCACCATCTCCGGCAGAAACGCCATCTCGGCATAGGCAAGGCAGGCGCAGGCCAGGCCCAGCGTCAAATACACGCTTCGGTAGAATCGCGCAGCTATCGGCATGGCGTGGTCCTCGGGCCCACGGCCGGCGGCGTGTAAAAATCGGGCGGGTCCGCGGCATTGAGCCACGCCACGGGGCGGTTGAACCGCTGTGCGAGTCGATCGGCGAGCGCGGGTTCAGTCGGGCGGCCGCTGACCACGACGGCTGGACCCGCGGGCAGCGGCCGATCCTCCAGGCGGGACGCCAGCGCATCGAGATCCGCGTTTGGCGTGCCTTCGAGTTCGGCCAGTGCGGCGAGAATCGGCTCCGCGGGCGTCGGTCCGCCGCTGCCGGCAACGATGACCGGCTCTCGCCCGGCCGCGCCCAGCACGATCCGATCGCCGGAATCGTTGGACCAGTTCCAGGCAATCGTCGCCGCCAGACTGATGGTCGCCTCGACGTCCGCGGCCCCCTCCGTGACGAGCGGTTCGACGATTAGAAGCAGATCGTAGTGGCACCCCTGATCAAATTCCCGCACCATCAATTCGCCACGCCGGGCCGAAGTCCGCCAGTGAATCCACCGCGGGCTGTCGCCGGGACGAAACGAGCGCAAGCTATGGAACTCGATCTCGTGGGCGAGGCGCCGGCGGGCGCGGCGGTGCCGCTCATCCGGTCGCGCCGCGTGCTGCAACCAGCGCCGCAGGCGCGACACGTTGATCGTACCGACCGCCGGATAGACCACGGCTGTCTCGGGTTCGCCGAGCTCCTCTTCTCGTTGAAACAGCCCAAACGGATAGGCGCTGATGGCGCGCAATGGCCGGCATTTCTGCACGCCGCGGCGCGGAAAGCAGACCTGTTCCCGAAGCCGGATGCGACTGCCGGGCGGCAACTGCGGCACGAACCACGCTGCCGGCGGATTCGTCGAAGCATCCACGAGGTCCCAGCCGGTCAATGCGGCGCGGGCGGTGCTGGAGACGTCGACGTGCCAGGGCGACGGCGTTCCGGCGAAGATCGGTCCCCCGGCCACACGCCGCGCTGCAAGTCCTCGCAATGCTCGGCGCGCCAGCCACCAGTTTAACAACCACAAGGCCAGCAGCAGATACGCCAGCAACAGAATCAGATTGATGCCCTTGACCCAGCCGGTCAGCCAGAGCGCCGCCGCCGCGAGCAGCCAAAGCAGCCCTTCCTGCGACGGCGCCAGCCGCCGGAAGCTTGATCCCGAAACTTGGTTCTCGGAATTCCGCATCGAGCGTTTCCGAATTTCGAAGTCTGGTCACGCCGGAGTCGGCGTTTGAGCCAGGATTTCTCGCATGACTTCCGCCGCGGCCTCGTCCCGGCTGCTCTGCCGATACCCGCGGGTCAGGATGCGGTGTGTGAGCACGGCCGGCGCCAGCGTTTTCACGTCGTCGGGCACCGCGAAATCGCGGCCCTGGAGCACGGCGAGCGCCTGCGCGGCTCGATACAATCCCAGGCCGGCCCGCGTGCTCGCCCCCAGCGTGACGTCGGGATGCGACCGCGTCGCCTCCACCAGGTCGAGGATGTAATCCGCGAGCACCGGATCCACGCGCACCTGTCGCACTGCGGATTGGAGAGCGAGCACATCGTCCGCGGACAACACGGCTCGCAGCCGATCGACCGGCTCGCCGAGCCGATGCTGCGTCAGAATCTCGCGCTCGGCGCCCCGATCGGGATACCCAATCTTCAAGCGCATGAGGAATCGATCGAGCTGGCTTTCCGGCAGCGGATAAGTGCCTTCGAACTCGAACGGGTTTTGCGTGGCGAGCACGAGGAATGGCGGCCCGAGATGGCGCGTCCGCCCATCGATCGAAACCTGCCGTTCGCTCATCGCCTCGAGCAGCGCCGACTGCGTTCGGGGCGTGGCGCGATTGATTTCGTCAGCCAGAACAATCTGGGCGAAGATCGGGCCGGGCTGAAACACAAACTCACCCGTCGGCTGGTGAAACAGGCTCGTGCCCAGCACGTCGCTCGGCAGCAGGTCCGGCGTGAACTGAATCCGGAAGAACGTGCAGTCCAGACTCCGCGCCAACGCCTTGGCCAGAAGCGTCTTGCCGACGCCGGGGACGTCTTCAATGAGCACGTGCCCTTCAGCCAGTAGCGCGATCAGCGCGAGGCGGATCAATTCGGGTTTGCCGAGCAGTACCGATCCGATGTTGGATTGAATCCGCTCGACCATGGCCGCAACATCGGCCGCGCTCAGCGAGCGGACCAGGGCGGGTTCAGACAAAAGACCGCCCTCGCCATTCTGAGTCGCGCTGGCTCGAATCCCTTCGTTCGTCGCGGACGATGGCGCTTTCATAAGTGCCTTCACTTTACGTTCTGGGAGCGCGCGTTACCAGATCAAGGCAGCGCAAAACCAGCCCGTTCCAGTCCTGCGCCGCACGCGCAGCCGTTGCCCCGGACCGTCGCTAGGGTTCGTTTATGGCGAATGTACCAACTTTGCCAGCTTGGGTACGCACCGCCGACGGGCGCTTGGAAGCCTTCGACGGCGACCGAATCGCGCAACGGCTCTACCGGGCCCTGGCGGATTCGGGCCGCGCGGACCCATTGCTGAGCCGCGAACTCGCTGACGGCGTCCTGCACTTTCTCGCGGCGGACCAGCCACCGGTCTTGCTATCCGCGGCCGAGCTGGCGGAGCACGTCGTCAAGATCGTTCGCGAACTCGGTTATCCGGAATTGGCGCGAGCGCTGGTAGTCGTCAAAACCCGACAACTCAACCGCGAGGAGCGAGAAACGGCGCAACTGCTGGCGCCCGCCGAGCCGCCGTGCGACGATCTGCCGCGGGACGTCGAAGCCGCGATCAACGCGGAACTGCTTGTGCCCCTCGGACTCGGCCGCAATTCCGAGATGGCCGGCGGGGCCATTCCGCCGACGCCGCCGGGCCGCGCCGGCCAGCCGGGATGGATCGAGGCTCTGTTGGCTGCGCGCCGGGTCTATTGTCGTTTCCTCGCCGTGGATGGTCCGGAGTGGCTGTTGGCCGAATCAGACTCCGACCTGGCGTCGTGGCTGCGCGAATTTCGCGCTGGGCTTCGCGCGACCCATCTCCGCGTCGTCGTCAATCTCAATGTGACCACTCCTCCATGGATACCAGGCTGCGTTGGCCCGCTCTTTCCGAGCGACGCCGCACGCGCCGAGTCGGCCGCACGCCAAGCGCGGCTCCAGCTGCTTTCGGCACTCATCGACGCTCCCCTTCCCGGAGTTCGAATCGATTGGCATTACCGCGATCCGGGTTGCTGGTCGCCCGAGGACCGGCACGATCTCGGCGTCGCGCTTCGCGCGGCTCGGCGCGGCGTGCCGATCGCGTTCGTGCCGGATCGCCGGCCGGAGTGTCCCGCGCTGGCGGAAGGCATCGATCGCGCGAACCCGGAGATGCTCGGCGCCGTCGGGATCCGCTGGCAGCGACTCGAGCAAGCCGCGCCGACTTGCGATCCGCAATTCGATGCGTTCGCATGGGCGCTGGACCGGCTGCCGCAGGTCGTTTCGCTGATCGCCGCGATCGCACGATCGCGACGCCGTCGGATCTTGGATCAGGCGGATCACCCGCTGCAACACGCCCGGCGGCTCGACCGCGCTCGCTTTGTCATCGCGCCATTGGAAGCAGCGGCGTCGAGCGGCCCAGCGGATCGGGTCGATGGACGAATGCGATTGATCGCTCAAAGACTGGCCGCGGCCATCGCTGATTGTCACGACGTGCCCTTGACGTTGGGCGCCCCGCCGCTGGATTTCGACGACGGCGAGTTCGACTGGGCCCCGGACGCGGCGATCCGGCCAGCGACAGCATTCACCCGCTCTGTGCCCGCTCGGATCGATGCGTCCGGGCGTCGCGTCCAATTCGCACTGCCGGATTCGGCCTGGCGCGACCTGGACGTGGGTCTGGCCGCCCTGGCCTGGGCCTATCGCTCGACCCGCGCCAGCCACGTCGGGCTGCGGCGCGCCGCCATGAGCCGGCCATTGGCGTTGAATTGGTGAAAAAAAACGCCCCCGCCGCCAGAATCGCCGATGCCGCGGCTTGCGAGCGATCCACCGAGCGGCTACACTCTCAATGGGCGCTCGCGAACGCACGAGCCGCCGACTCCGTAGTGGTGAAATCGGTTCCGCGGCGCCGCGATGCGCACTCGCCGGCCCGCACGATTCCGGGACATTCGGGAGCCGAGAGGTTCCGAGCCATGGACACCGCAACGGTCCGTGCCACGCCGATGACGCTCGACGGCCACGTGCCGCGGAGCTTGGGGCGTTTCCGCATCCTGCGGGAGCTCGGCAACGGCGGAATGAGCGCCGTCTATCTCGCTTACGACCCCCGCGAGCGGCGGCCCGTCGCGCTGAAAGTTCTTGCCGACCATCTGAGTCAGGACCGCTCCTCCGCGGCGCGATTCGCGCGCGAAGCCAAGATTGGTGAAATGATCCGCTTCGCGCACATCGTTCGCACGTTCGGGGCCGAGCGCGACCCGGCGACCGGCCGGCATTTCCTGGTTCTCGAATACGTGGATGGTCCGAGCTGCCAATTCCTGCTCGATCGCACCGGCCCCCTGGCCGTGCGGGATGCTGCCCGCATCGCGCTCGACATCGCCATGGCGCTGGAATACCTCCAGAGCCGCCGGCTCGTGCACCGCGATATCAAGCCCGGCAACATCCTGCTCACGACTTCCGGCGTCGCCAAGCTGAGCGACCTTGGATTGGTGAAACCGCTCGACGAACTGAGCGATCTGACCGCGACGCACCAGGCCTTTGGAACGTCCTGGTACATGCCCTATGAACAGGTATTGAACGCCCGGCTGGTTGACGGGCGCAGCGATCTGTTTGCTCTCGGCGCGACGGTTTATCACCTGCTCACCGGCGTGCCGCCGTTCCCGGGCAAGGATCACGCCGAAATCACCGCGCTGAAGGAGCGGGGCCACTACACGCCGGCAAGCCAGCTCAACTCATCCGTGCCGCCGGACCTCGAGCGGATTCTGGCTCGCATGCTGGCGCGCGAACCGCGGGATCGCTTCGCCACCGCCGCGGAACTCATCGTCGCCCTCGAGCGCTCCCAACTGGCCGATCAACTGCCGAGCTTCGTGGACGTCGACTTGGCGATGCGCGATCCCGAAGCCCGAGCGCGAATAGCCTCGAGCAATCAGCCGACGAGTCCCGACTTGCGATTGTCGGAGCCAGACGGAACGACCGGCGATTCGAATGTCGCCAGCGAGGCGAAACCGGGCCGCGAATGGCTGATCCGATTCGTGGATGCCCGTGGCCAGGCGGTGACCCGCCGCGCGACAACGAACCAGATCTTGCACGGGCTGCGCGAAGGCTACTGGCCCGAAGGCATCGAAGCGGCGCGAGCCGCCGGCGGCCGATTCCGCGCCATCAGCGATTATCCCGAGTTTCGCCGACTGGCCCCACAGCCCGACGGGATCGACCCCGACGCGCCGCTGCCAGAACGGCTCCTCGGTCTCCGACAGTGGAAAGTCCTGCTCTCGGCCGCGTTCGGAATCGGCATTCTCGCCGCAGCGTCCGTCGCGGCGATCTATCGTTTTCTGCTTCAGCTGTGAAGTTCGGCACAATCACCGTGTCGGAGCGGAGCCGAGCCGCGGCGCTCGCCTGCGTGGTCGCCGCCGCGGTGCTGTGGAGTCTGAGCGGCGCCTTCAAGAGCGTCCTCCTCGAACCGACCGCGCTGGGTCTTAACGAGCCGCCGGTCCTGCCGCTGCACATCGCCTTCTGGCGGGCGCTGGCCGCCGGCGTCGTGCTCCTGCCGCTGCTCCGCCGTCGGGACATCACGTATCGCCCCGCCATGCTCGGCATGGTCGCCTGCTTTGCGACGATGAACTGGATGTTCGTGCAGGCATTGAGCCGCGGAACCGCCGCCAATGCGATCTTCCTCCAGTACACCGCGCCGTTGTGGCTGTATGTCGGCGGCATCGCGCTGTTAGGCGAGTCACCGGACCGGCGCAGCACCATCGCCGTCGTGCTCGGGCTCATCGGCGTCGGTGTGATGGTCGCCGCGGGCTGGCGCGACGAGCGGCTGGATATCGTTCTGCTCGCCCTCGGAAGCGGAGTGACCTACGCGGGCGTGCTGCTGTTTCTGCGAGTGCTCCGCGGGGAATCCGCCGCCTGGCTCACGGTTCAGAACCATCTCGGGGCGGCGCTCGTGTTGACGCCGCTGATGATCGCGCTGCCGATGCCGTCAGCAGGTCAACTGGCCTGGTTGACGCTGTTCGGCGCGGTGCAAATGGCGTTGCCGTACGTCCTGATGGCGCGCGGCCTGCGCCAGGTCAGCGCTCAGGAAGCCGGAACGCTGACGCTTCTCGAACCGTTGCTCAACCCGCTCTGGGCCTATCTGGTCGCCCCGGAGCGCGAGCGGATGACGACGGCGACGTTGGTCGGCGGGATATTCATCCTGGCCGGTATCGCCGCAAGGTACTGGCCGCGTCGCTAAACGTCATTCGCTCACGAAATCGAAGAAGTCATCACCGATGCACACGGATCGGCTTGCGGAACCCGTGAAATCGAAGGATGACACGGCATGCATGCGAGTTTACGAACAACCAGTGTGCATCCATGTTGGCGCGCGTCTTACTGTGATGCGTCAGCCGGAAGCGCCGCGTCATTTCGAGCTATGCGCGGAATCTCATCGCGGCCGCAGGAGGAAAAGTACGATTCCTCACTGCGCTCGGCATGACATTGATTTCTCGGCTGCTACGCCAATCGGATGTGCGCTCTCATCTGCGGTTGCAGCTTTCCTGCTGACCGCTGCCACCCGAATTCCGTCACATGCGGAACTCGAGCACGTCGTCCATCGAATAGCTGCCGGCGGGACGATTGGCGAGGAACTTTGCGGCCAGGAGCGCGCCACGGGCGTAGCAGTCCCGCGCGTGGGCCCGGTGCGTCAATTCGAGGGTTTCGCCCAGTGTGCTGAAGATGACGGTGTGTTCGCCGATATTGTCGCCGACGCGGACGGCGTGGATGCCGATCTCGTGCGCGGGTCGATGGCCGTGCTGCCCTTCGCGGCCGTGCCGGATTGCAGTCGCGCCGGTCGCGTCCTGGATGATGCGGGCCAACTGCAGAGCGGTCCCGCTCGGCGCGTCCTTCTTGAATCGGTGGTGTCGCTCGACGATTTCGACGTCGTAGTCCCGGCCGCGCAATAGTTCCGCCGCATGCTGCACGAGTTGCCGAAGGACGTTGACGGCGATGCTGGTGTTGGGCGCGTGCAGCACGGCGATGTGGTGCGCCGCCGCCGCGATCTCGGCTCGCTGTTCCGGCGAATGGCCCGTTGTGGCCACGAGCAACGGGATTCGCCGCGCGAGGCAGGTCGGCAGGATCGCCATGGTGCCGGACGGCGTCGAGAAATCGAGCATGACGTCGAGCCGCGTGGCGAGCGGCAGTTCCGCCTCGACGCGGAGCCCGATCGGGCCGATTCCCGCCACGTCGCCGACGTCGCGCCCCAGGAGTGGATGCGTCGGAGAATCCAGGGCCGCGGCCAGCACGATTTCCGGATCGCTGGCCGCCAAGTCCACGACCCGCCGGCCCGTGCGACCGCAAACCCCGTGGATGCCGATCGTCGTTTTCATCGCGGTTCCCCCCGGTTGCCGGCCTTGGGCACTCTAGGGAACAGAACCGCGGTTGAACACAGTGGGCTGCAAAGCCCCTGATCGGCCTCGACCGTGTTCACCGGTGCGCTGTGATTCGGATTCGCTGCAACTCGACCGCCAGCCGTGCGCTGAACTGCTTCGCGTCGGCAAAGAGGAGATGATGCCCGTCGTAGTGTGCGCTCTCGGGCAGCCAATCGCGCGCGTCGATGACCGGCACCCCGGTTTCGGTTTGGAATCGGTTCAGGAAATCGTCGAGCAGTGCGCGTGCCGCGGGAGGATAGAGCGCCTGAAACTCGGCCGATTCGGGCATGAGCAACAGAGCGGCGGGGATGCCGGCGCCGCGGCACTCGTCGATCCAGCGGTGCAGCAATCCGATCGAGGACGGCGGCAGCGCGAAATGGCGAAGTCGATCGGCATATTCGTTGCGCGCTTGCAGCGAGCCGGACCGGCGCGCGGACGGCGTTGCCAGAGAATCCGGCAGTCGCGCGGCGCCGTACCGATCGAGGCCGGTCCACAAATAATCAGTGCGGCTGGCGATCGGCAGCCAGCGCGGCGCCATCCGGCTCATGATCACGAAGCGGGACGAGTAAATCGGCACGGATCGCTCCATCAGCCATTGCCGCCACATCGCAAGCGGATCCCAGAGGTATGGCGACAGGTCGGCGAGGTCGCGAGCCGACAGTTTGCCGGTCACGAAGGCATCGTCGGCCCGCAGCCATTCGCCGAAAAGCGCGGGCATGACTTCGATGACAACCATGTCCGGTCGCATGCCGGCGTCGCGCATCCGACGAAAGGCGAGCCAGGCCCGCCCCGGCGTCGCGCCCGTCAGACCGAAGTTGAGCACGGCTGGATCGCCCTCGCCCAACCGCATCGCCTCCGGCTGGACGCCCGTTTCGACGCGCGAACTCCCGAAGATGATCGTCGGCGGCCGTGCCGGCTCCTCGGTCGCGCGGGCGCGCAGGACTCGCCACCGCGCACCGTAATTGGGATCGCGAATCTCGGAACAGACGGTCTCGGCGGCGACGGCCAGAAGCAGTTGCGACAGCGCGAACAGGCCCAGTCCGGCGAAAACCGCGGACCGCGCGTGCCGTCGCCGTTTGTGTCTCTTTCTCACGGGATGTCAGATATTACACAACATCGAGTCCACGGCTGACCGCCGGCATGCACCGACAAGCCCGTCCGCTTGCTTTCGCAAGAAGCGGTGGTTTCGCCTTCTCTCGAATCTCGGCAATTCGAGCTTGATTGGAGCGCCACCGCCAGCCGATGAGTGAATTCCGTTGCGCCCAGCCGATCGAGATGGAATCCATCCGGAAGGCGTTCGTCGACCAGCCAGGCGCGCGCGTCGATTCCGCGCACGCCCGGCCGGCGGCTCCATTCCTCAAAGCGCCGCTGCACCAGCGACTCGGTGTGCGGGCCGTACCACGAGCGAAACTCCGACGACTCGGGAAGCCAGAGCAGAACCGCGGGAATCCGGGCGTCGGCGCAAAAATCGAGCAGGTCGGCGAACGCCTGTTCGCCGATCGGATCGAGCCGGTCGGCCGTCAGGAACGGCTCATAATACTGGCGCGCTTGCGCGAGCCGCGCCGCACGCGCGCCATCGCCGGGAACCGATTCCGCGCTCGGCAGCCAACCCCATTCATCCACCGGTCGCCAGCGGAACGCCTGCCGCTGCTCGAATGGCAACCAGCAGTGGGCTAGCAGGTTCAAGAGGACGAATCGATGGGCGAAAGTCGCGGCCAAGCGGCGCGTGCGGAGTTGCCACACCAATCCGGTCGGATCGGTCGCATAGCCCGAGATGGCCGACAGGTCCGCGGCGTTCAGACGATTCGGGTCAAGGCGATCGAATTCTCGAACGTTGTTGAAATCGAGCAAATACGGCGGCCAGAACTCGAGCACGACGGCGCTCGGCCGCAGTCCGGCGCGCATGAGCCGCTCGATTGCCAGCCGCTGCGTCACCGGGGCAGCGCCGACCAGGCCGAAGTTGAACAGGGCGCGCTCGTCGGCCGGCAGCACGTCGGGCCGGAGCCCGCCGGCCAGGCGCGAACTGCCGAAGGCGACGACAATCGGCCGCGAAGGCGTCCGTTCGCGGATGCACCGAAGTCGGCGCTCCTTGGCGGCGTACTCCGGATCGCGCAGGCCGACAGGGCCGAACTCGACGAGCAGAAACAAGCCGGCCTGGGACACAAGGAACGCCACGAGAAACACCGCAACCGCCTGCCGGCCGCGATCCGCCGACTTCGGATTCTTCAATTGGCATTTCGATTCATGCGGACCCAGCCGACTTATCATGGAACTTCACCGATGGATGACCAAGGGCGTGGAGGCGAGTTCCTCAGCCAGCCGTCGGCTGAACTGAATCGCGCCGCGCGCCAGCATGTGGTGCCCGTCGGAAAAGGCTTGCTCGTGGAGCCAGCATCGGGCGTCGATCACCGGCGCCCGCTCGCGCGCGCGGCTCACGAAATCACGCAGCGCCTGCTCCGCACTCATCGAGTAAAGAGCGCGGAAGTTCGCCGATTCCGGCATCAGCACGAGCACGATCGGGATGCCGGCGTCGTTGCACGCGTCCACGCAGTCGAAGATCGCTTGCGCCGCCGGACCGTCGAGCGTCAGCGATCGCAGCAGGTCCGCATACTCCGCGCAAGCGCGGTCGAAACCCTGCTGACGCTGCGCGTCGCTCACCGTATCGAACACGGGCCGCAGCCAGCCCGAGTCGTCGCAATGCCGGCTGCTGTCGAATCGGAGATTCCACGGCGACCACGACGGGAAGACGCGTCCGAGAATCGGTAAACGAAGCGCGTAGATCGGGCACCAGGTAGCGACCTCGGCACGGCCGCTCGTCGGCTCTGGCGGATAACCCCGGGACAGCACGAGATCGACTTCGGACGGCAGAAGTCGCTCGGGAGCATGAAAATGGTGTTCCGGCGGCGCGGGCACCTGACCCGCGAGCAGCGGTGGCATCACCTCCAGCAGGACGAGGTTCGGCCGCAGTCCGTTCGCCAGCAATCGCCGCAGGTGCAGAAACTGCGTAATCGGGCCGCACGACGGCACGCCGAAGTTGAACGCCGCGACGGGTTCCCCGGCTCGCTCTCGCCAGACCGCTTCGAATTCCGCCCCGATTAACCCATTGGCCGTCCGCGAACTGCCGAACATCACAATCAAATTGTCCGGCGATCTCGCGGAGGTTGTGATGCGTCGCTGGAGTTCAGACTCTTTGTCGGCGTAGAGCGGATCGCGTAGCCACGGTCCGAGCGCCGCGTTGGCCCCGGCCGTGGCGACGAACGCACCGACCGCCCACGCCAGGGCCGCGAGGACCGCGTTCCGCGAATGCCGGCGTCGCCGCGATCGGCGATTCGATTTCCAAGATCGATCCATCGCCTCAAAACTGAAAGTAGATGAAGGTTTTTCCGGCATCCGGCGCCAGCAGCAGCGCCAGATTCAGCGCCATCGCATATCCCAGCCCCAGCGCCGGCGCCGGAACTCGGATCGTCAACCGCTTCCAAAGTCCAGTCATCGCCAGGGCATGAGCGACCGCCAACACGCCGATGAGCACCCACAGGCTCAGTCCTTGGAGTGGGCTTGATCGACCGGCCGAGGGCACGATCAGCCGTTCCAGAATCGTTCCTGCGATGGAAAGACTCGGCGCGCGAAACAGCACCCAGCCAAGCGCGACCGTGAGAAACGTCACGGCGACCCGGCCGACGATTCCCGGCAGCGAGTGGAGCGCTGCGTCGAGTCGCGGCCGTTCAGCCGAAACAGCGCGGAACGCGCGGTGGATCATCAGGGCGACGCCGTGCAGGCATCCCCAGAGCACGAAGTTCCAACTGGCGCCGTGCCACAATCCGCCCAGCGCCATCGTCAGGAACAGATTGCGGCTGGTCTGCCACCCGCTCCCCCGGCTTCCGCCGAGCGGAATAAACAGGTAATCGCGCAGCCAGGTGGACAGCGATATATGCCAGCGCCGCCAGAACTCCGACACGTTGGCCGCGATGTACGGCAAATTGAAGTTCATCGCCAGGCGATAGCCGAGCAAGTGCGCCGAGCCGATCGCCATGTCGGTGTAACCGGAGAAGTCGCAGTAAATCTGAATGGTATAGGCCAGGACGGCCATCCACACCGCCGTGGTGCGAAACGCTTCTGGGTCGGCAAAGACCGGGTCGGCGTATTGGGCCAGGTGATCCGCGATTGCGAGCTTTTTGAACAGACCCATCAGGATGAACTGCAAACCGAGATGAACGCGCTGCCAGTCCCAGCGCTTTCGCCGTCGGATCTGCGGCAAGAAGTCCCGCGCGCGGACGATCGGCCCCGCGACCAGATGGGGAAAGAACAGGATGAACAGCAGGAAATGACCGAGATTGCGCTCGGCGGGAATCGTCCGCCGATAAACATCGACTGTGTAGTTGATCGCTTCAAACGTGTAGAACGAGATGCCGACCGGGAGTATGACGTTCAGCAGCGGGAGGCTCGACTCGAATCCGGCAGCGCGGAGAGTTTGATTCAGGGAATCGAGGAAGAAGTTCGCGTATTTGAAGTATGCCAGCAGCCCCAGATTCATGATCAGGCTCGCGACGAGCAAAGCGCGCCGGGGCGCCGGCCGTTCGCACCACGCCATGCCTCGCGCGACCAGATAGTCCATGACCGACGTGGCGACGATCAGACATGCCAGCCATCGATTCCAGCAGGCGTAAAAGTAGAAGCTCGCACCGAGAAGCAGCCAGACGCGCGGCAAGGCCCACGGCGTCAGCCAATAGACCGTGACGATGGCGGCAAAGAACGCCAGGTACTCAAGCGAACAGAAATGCATGGGCTTCCCTTCCCGCGTGCCGGTCGGCGCGTCGATCGGCGGCGGGCAGGATAACTCTGGCGGCGCACGGCGGTCAAGGGCGTCCGCGCCGGGCCCGGCAGCGCCGGCAAGCTGCGGCGTCAAGTCAATTCACACAGTCTCAGTCCGCTCACGATTGAACTGGCGGTCCGCTCAGCACTTGCTATTGTCCCGCCGCGTTTTTCGCGCGGAGGGATTGCCATGGCCGAAATGGAGCCGAAACGGAGTGGGCGCTTGAAGACGATCTCGGGAGCACTCGCCGGAATTCTGACCGGCGGCCTGCTGATGTATCTCTCTCCATTGCTGGACAAGGTGATCAAGCCGCCGAAGCCGTTGGCCAATTTCGCGGTGCAGACAAACGGATTGCAGGTCGTGCTGCACAATCGTTCCGTTGGCGGCGACGGCTTCTGGGACTTCGGCGACGGCTCGGCTCTCGAGCCCGCGCGGATCGACGGGGAAACCGTGACGCACACGTATGCCCGCCCTGGGCAATACATGGTCAAGCTGACGATTCGGAACTTTCTGGGCGAGGAAAACGAGCGCACGGCGCCGGTGGTCGTGCGCGGGGCCGGCGACGGGACCCCGGCCATTCTGAATCTCGACGTGCAGCCGGTTTGCCCGCGCCCCATCGCACCGGCGACCTTCCGCGTCACGAGCAAGGCACAAAATGTCGAGACGTGCGTCTGGGACTTCGGCGCCGATCGCCCACTCGAAATCAGTTCCGATTCACCGGAAGTGCAAGAGCGCCTGGTGACATTTTCCAGGCCGGGGCAGTACCAAGTGCAGCTGGCGGTACTCAACGGCAAGCGCGGCGAACGCCGCAGCGTTCCGGTGGTGGTGGAGCCCGCGCCGGCCAACGCCCTGATGGCGGTGATCAGCAGTGCGGACTGCGGCCACCGCGTCGATTCACGGGCCGAAACGGTGCCGGTCATGCTGGCGCCAGATTCGTCGTCGCGGAGCTTTGAGCGCTCCATTCCCGCGCGCCCGGGGTTCCGGATCAGCGAAGCGCGGCTGGAGGGACCGCCGCCAGCCGGCGTGCGGAACGTGGCCGTCTTCACGAACGCCGATCAATCACGCGCAACGATCACAGGCGAATTGTCGTCGCCGTCCATCTGGCCGACGTCGCCGCGAGCGCCGGTGATCGTCGTGCCCGTGTCAGTCCGATACGAACGCATACTGAGGGAGAACCGCGAGACGGCCCGCAGCACCGCGCCGCTCACGGTTCCCGGCACGACCGTCGTGCCGCTCGCCTGCTGCCCTGATCAGTGGGTCGCAACCCAGCGCGCGATGGCGCTGGAATTGTTCGACGGCTCGCCCAAGCCGTTGGCCGCGCTGCCGGTCCCCTGCGCGGGTTCGCCGATCAATTGGCGCGGCCAGCGATACTTCGTCTCGGTGCAGATCGCCGGCGATCAGGCCGTCGTCACCGTGCAGTGAGCGTCGAGCATCGCCTGCGGACCTATAATCACCGATGATGGCAGACTCCGATTCGGCGTCCGGTCCGCTGAAGCCCGTGGCCATGCGCCGCGATGGAATCGACCGGCTGTATATCGAATGGAGCGACGGCCGGACCGGCTATGTGACCTGGGACGCCCTGCGGCGGGAATGTCCGTGCGCCACCTGCCGGGAGGAGCGGACCAAGCCCGTCGATCCGTTCCGAATCCTCTCTGAGAAGGAACTCGCCAGCGGTCCGCCTCAGCCCGTTGCGATGGCGCCCGTCGGATACTACGCCTACAAGATCACGTGGAATGACGGCCACGACGCCGGCATTTACACGATCGAACAATTACGAGCCTTGTGCCGCTGACACCGAGGAGACGTGCATGCAAGCCCACGGACCGCCCCTGAATCAGAAGCTTTCACTCCCCGGCGTCCGGCAACTGATCGCCGTGGCGAGCGGCAAGGGCGGCGTCGGTAAATCGACCGTGGCCGCCAATCTGGCCCTCGCCCTCGCGCAAACCGGGGCCCGCGTCGGCCTGCTCGACGCCGACATCTACGGTCCCAGCGTTCCGATCATGATGGGCCTCGGAACCGTCGATCAGACGACGACGTCGTTCCCCATCGTCAGGTACGGCCTCAAGCTGATGTCGATGGGCTTCATCGTCGATCCGAACGAGGCGACGATTTGGCGAGGTCCGATGGTCCATAAAGCGGTCAGCGAGTTCCTGACCCGCGTGCCCTGGGGCGAGCTTGACTATCTCGTGATCGACTTGCCGCCGGGCACCGGCGACGCCCAGTTGACATTGACGCAGATGGCGCCGCTGACCGGCGCCGTCATCGTGACCACGCCGCAGGACGTGGCCCTGATCGACGCCCGCAAGGGGCTCGAGATGTTCCGGAAAGTTCGCGTGCCAGTCTTTGGCATCGTCGAAAACATGAGCTACTTCGAGCCGGCGCCGGGCCAGCGGCACTACTTGTTCGGCCAGGGCGGCGGACGCAAGCTCGCCGAGCAGGCCGGCGTGCCGTTCCTCGGCGAACTGCCAATCGATCCTCGCGTGGCCACCTGCGGCGATGCTGGCGAGCCGATCGTCAAGCGACACCCCGATTCTCCAATCGCGGCGGCGTATCGGCAGATCGCGGCCACGGTCGCGGCCGCCGCCAAGAAGCACCACGACGCGGCACTGCCAATGGTGGATCTGTAGGCCGGCAGATCGAAGACGGAATCAACCACAGATGGACGCGGGTCGCCACAGGCTCAAAAACGCGATGCACGTACATTCTCGCTCGACTGTGATTTGATCCCTGGATAACGAGTCGCGAAGTTTGAACTTTGAACCGGCGGCGGAGCGATGACCGGCCCGGCCAGCATGGTCCACAATGCGATGGCGGCGGCCCAGCGAAACTCCATGGCCCGACCTCGCAGCATGAAGCAGAGAAAGAGAAAAACGAGACGCGGCCGGAGGTCGAGCCGGCGGCGGTTCGACCTCTCAGCCGCGTTTCGGGGGACGGATCCGGAGTCGCCTCCGGGCCTCTTGTGTTCCAGCCCCGTGCCGGCGCGAATGCCGAAACATCCGGCCGACAGCGATGCCTGTGCAACCGCGATGCCAATTCCGCGAGGCCGAAAATCCCGGCATTTCTCGCTCACGGTCCGCGCCGTCGTGTAACTCTTACACGTCTCTGCGAAAACTCTTCATCGGGCGCCGATCAGCACGACGCGCAAGTCCATGACATTGGTCTGCGTCAGCCCGGTGCGGAGCAGATCCCCGGTGGCGGCGAAAAACGGGTAGGCGTCGTGGCGGCGAAGGGCATCGGCCGGGTCGAGCCCCAGCGCTTGCGCTCGCTGAAGCGTCGATGAGTCGCCGATCGCCCCAGCGGCGTCGGTCGGCCCGTCTTCGCCGTCCGTGCCCCCGCTGAGCACGACACAGCGATCCATCGCCGCTGGCAGCGCCAGGATCGCTGCCAGGACGAACTCCATGTTGCGCCCGCCGCGGCCGTGATTGGGCGGCAGCGTGACCGTCGTCTCGCCGCCGATCAGCAGACACGCCGGCGGCGGCACGGGCTGCCCATCCACGGCGACACTCCGCGCGACGCCGACGACCGCCCGAGCCACTTCGCGCGTTTCGCCTTCGATGAATGCACCGAGATTCACGACACGGTAGCCGCGCTCGCTGGCGGACGCCGCTGCCGCTGACAGTGCCCGCGCGTTGTTCGCGCAGATCGCGTTATGGACGCTCGGCGGCAGCGATTTGGGTGTGTCAGGAATTCGTCCCGCGGCCCCGGCTTCCAGGCGACTTCGCACCCCTGCCGGCGCCGCATCGAGCAGGCCATAACGCCGCAGAACCGCGAGAGCATCGGCAAAGGTGGTGGAGTCCGCCGCCGTCGGCCCCGAAGCAATGGCGTCGAGCGGATCGCCGACGACGTCGGAAATGATGAGCGTCACGACGGGACACGGCGCCAAGGCCGCCAATTGGCCGCCCTTGATCCTAGACAGATGCTTGCGCACGCAGTTCATTTCGGCGATCGTCGCGCCGGACCGGTGCAGCAACCGCGTGATCGCCTGCTTGTCTTCGAGCGACACGCCTTCGGCCGGTGCGGGCAGGAGTGCTGACCCGCCGCCGGAAATCAAGCAGACGACGCAGTCGTCGGGCGCGGCCTGCGAGACGAGGCGGAGCATTTCCTCGGCGCCGGCGACTCCCGCGGCCGTCGGCTCGTTGATCCCGGCCGGTCGGGCGACGTGCAGCCGGATCGCCTGAGTGCCGCCATTCGCGCCGGCAGGGACGTTGACGACGCCGGTCATGTCGCCGAGACGATCGGCCAGCGCGGCTTCGAGACCGGCCGCCATCGCCGCCCCGGCCTTCCCGCCGCCGACGACGATCAATCGCCGAGCGCGAAAGCGATCCGGCGCGGCGGCAATCGCCTCGCGAACACAGCGGGCCGGTTCGACCGCAGCCACGCCGGCGTCCCAGATCGCTCGGGCCTCCGCCCGCATTTCCGCCGAAGACATACTCGCAGTGTATCGCCGATCGACTGGATTTGAGCTTGTCCGACGCTGGAAACCGGGGTATTCCCGCGGCATGAGGATGATTCCGTTCTCGCTGATCATCGCATGTGTCGGCGGGCCGCTGGCAGCCGACGCTCCGACCGGCGCGCAATGTCTGCTGCTCGACAGCCACCAGGTCTTGACCGGACAGATCGAACGGACGGCCGACGGCTACCGGGTCCGACGCCGGGACGGTGAGACGGTGGTTCCCCAGTCGCAGGTTCTTCTGCTGTGCGCGGATCGTCGCGCGGCTTACGAGTATCTGCAGGCGCGATGCCCGCGCGATAGCGGCACGGAGCGGCTGAAGCTGGCTGTCTGGTGTCGCAACAACGATTTACCCGAGGAAGCGCTTGAGGAAGCTCGGGCCGCCGCGGCGCTGCGCCCGAACCACGTTCCGACTCAGCGATTCCTGAAACTCTGCGCGAGCTCGGCGGAGCGACCGCCCGCCGCGACGCCGCGCCCATCGCCGCCGCCGGTCCTGCCCGAATCTGTCGATTGCAGCCCGAACGCCTTGGCGCATTTTCGTACGCGGGTGCAGCCGGTTCTGATGAATGCCTGCGCTCAGTGCCACACGAACAGTGACCGGTTCCCGCTTCAGCGCGTCGCGTTCGACAGCACTCAGAGCCGCGCCGGGACGTTTCACAATCTGTCGGCATCGATGGCGCAGGTCGATCGGGCCCGTCCAATGACAAGCGCGCTGCTGGTGAAGGCATTGGCCGCCCACGGCGGATCGCCGACGCCGCCGTTGCGCGACCGCGGCAACCCGGCGTACCTGCAACTGGAACGCTGGGTTCAGATGTTGACCGAAGAGGGCGCGGTGACCGTCGTCGCGCCGCCGGCAACGGAGCCGGCCCCGAGCGGCGTCTCCGGCTTCGCCGGTGGGAGAAGCGAGGAGAAGCCATCGACTCCCGCCGATCCGTTTGACCCCGGCGAATTCAACAAGAAAGTCCGCCCACCCAAACCATGATGAACGGAACCACACATCAACTCATGTGAACACGAATCGCCACGTCGACGATTATCAGTGGGCATCGGAGGTTTGATTGGTTCGTGACTGTTCCTTGTGTTCGACGTTTGCCAGCGATTCCAGAAGCAACAAGAGCGCCTGCGTGCCTTTCTGACCCAGTCCGCGGGCCAACAGCGCGTTGAAGTGCTGACCGACGAGCGCCAGCCCGGGCATGGCGACGCACAATCGGCGAGCCTCGTTGAGCGCAATGGCAATGTCCTTGGCGAAGTGCTCGGCGAAGAATCCGGGTTCGAAGTTGCGCTCGATCATTCGCGGCGCGAGGTTGAGCAATTGCCAACTGGCCGCTGCTCCGCCGCCGACCGATTGCAGCACGGTCGGCAGATCGAGCCCGGCCCGCCGCGCGTAAATCAGCGCCTCGCAGACGCCGTTGAGCGCGCCGGCAATCAGGATCTGATTGACCATCTTGGTGTGCTGCCCTGCACCGGGCGGGCCCTGATGGACGATGGTCTTGCCGAGGCACTCAAAAATCGGCCGGACCGCCGCGAGCGCGTCGGCGTCGCCGCCGACCATGATCGACAGCGTGGCGTTGCGGGCGCCGACGTCGCCGCCGGACACTGGGGCATCGAGGGCGGCGGCGCCCCGCGCTCGCGCCGCCGCCGCGATTTCGGCCGCCAGGTTCGGTTCGCTGGTCGTCATGTCCACGAGGATCATCCCCGGCCGGGCGGCGCCGACGACTCCCGCCGGACCCAGGAACACCTCGCGCACGTCGTGCGGATAGCCGACGATCGCCAGAACGACCTCCGATTGTTCCGCGACGGATCGCGGCGAGTCGGCCCAGGTCGCTCCGGCGTCGATGAGCGGCTGCGCTTTCGCGCGCGTCCGCGTCGTCACCGTGGTCCGATAGCCGGCATTGATGATGTGCCGGCACATGGAGAGGCCCATGACGCCGGTTCCGATGAATCCCACGCGGGTCGTCTGGGGCGTCGCAGTGGCGAAGGGCATGGCAAGGCTCCGAAGGACTGACAGTGGCAGCTATGCTACCCGCAGCGCGCGGCTCCGGCCAAGGAAGGCACCACAGTTGAACACGGCTGAATGCCGGTGAAACAGCCGCGTTCGCCTGTGGACTCGAGTACGGACTCCCAGAGCTTGGAGATATCGCCGCTCGCGGGCGCTGCCTGCGATGGAGTCCCTGTGCCATCCGTGATCATTGGCATTCATTGGTGGTTCCACAATCGGCGTCGTCTACGATGTCCGTATGTCCCTCGCCGCGCCGCGTCTCCGCCACCCGATCGTGCTCGTGCACGGCTTGCTTGGCTTCAACGCGCTGCGGATCGCGGGACGAACTGTTGTCACTTACTTTCCCGGGATCGCCGGATTTTTCGAGTCGTCCGGCAACCGGGTGTACGACGTGCAATTGTCGCCCACGGCCGGGATCGATCAGCGAGCGGCGGAACTGCGTCGGCACCTGCTCGACGCCGTGCCGAACGAGCCGGTGCACATCCTGGCGCACAGCATGGGCGGTTTGGACGCCCGGGCGATGATCACGCATCTCGGCATGGCCGAGCGCGTGCGATCGCTGACCACGATCGGCACGCCGCACCGCGGCAGCCCGTTCGCCGACTGGGGCGTTCGCCGGTTCGAGCGCATCGTCCGGCCGCTGCTGAAAATGATCGGCTGGCCGGATCAGGCGTTCTATGATCTGACGACGGATGCTTGCGCGGCATTCAACGACCGCACGCCGGACGCGCCGACCGTCCGCTATTTTTCCATCGCCGGGCGCTGCGCGGGCGCCTGGCTGAGCCTCGAATGGCTGCTGCCGCACACGATCGTCCGCCGCGCCGAGGGACCGAATGACGGCATCGTATCCATCGCATCGGCGACCTACGGCGAAGCGACCGACGTCTGGGCCGGCGATCACATGAGCCTGGTCAATTGGCCCAATCCGCAGGCCTATGCATTCGGCCTGTGGCGGAGCCGATTCGCGGAATACGCCGACATCCTCAAGCGGCTCCAGGCGACGGAATAGCGCCCGTTACCATCCCGTTACAGCGGTCGATCGTCGAGAAGTTAGAATGGCGCGCGGTCGATTTTCACCGCCGCATTCCTTGTTCGGAAAGGATCGAATCATGCGAACAATGACCGCCGCTGTCCTGCTCGCGAGCACGATCGCCGCCCGGGGCGAGACAGTCGATGTCAAGACTGCCCCGAGCCGCATCGCCAACGTCACGGTGTACTTGAACAGCGCCTTGATCACTCGCGACGTCGCCGCGCCGGAGGGCGCCGGCGTCATGGAACTGGTCGTGACGCCGCTGCCGCCGGAAACGGTCGCCCATTCCCTGTACTCCGAGGGAACCGACGGCATCCGCGTGCTCAACACGCGCTTCCGCACGCGGGCCATCCGAGAAGACACCCGCGAAGAAGTCCGAAAGCTCGAAGCGTCGATCCGGCAACTGGTCAAGGCCGCCCAACAGATTCAAGCGGACCTTGCAGCCGCGAACGAAAACCTCAAGTTGCTGGGGAAGATGGAAGGATTCACGGCCGCGACGTTGCAACACCTGAGCGACAAGGGGCTGCTGAACAGCGAGGCGTCGATCGCGCTGGCCAAGTTCGTCATGACCACCCGGGCCGAACGCAGTCGCGAAATCGTCGCGCTGCAGCAATCACTCGAAGCGAACAAGGAACAGGTGGAATTCGCGAAGCGCCAACTGGCCGAGCTGACCGCCGGCGTGCAGCGCACGGAGCGCGACGCCGTGATCGTCATCGACAAGGCGAATGCCGCCGCGGGAAGCGTGCGGCTCAACTATCTGGTCGGGGCCGTTCGCTGGAAGCCGCTCTACAAACTCCGGGCCGGCCGCGACCGCGATCCCGTCGGCGTCGAGTATCTCGCCGCCGTGCAGCAGCAGACCGGCGAAGATTGGACCGGCGTCAGCGTCACGCTGTCCACGGCTCAACCGATGTTGAATGCCGCGCCGCCGGAATTAAAAACGCTCGACGTCGCGGCCCTGCCGATCAGTGTGCCGAATCCGATGGCCCAGGCGGGAGGCCCCGGCGGCGCCGAGGGACTTCGCGGCAAGGACGCCTTCAAGGAAATTCAGCAGCGAGCCAATCTCAACCGGCAGCAGTTCCAAAGCTACGCCAACGCCTTCAACTGGATGGAGGCGTCGCGCGCGGCCAACGACGCCGCCGCTCTGGAGCAGTACGGCGAAATCTTCTGCTCTCAGGAAGAGATTCGCGCGGCCAGGTCCGAACTGGCGGAATCGGCCAACGACGGCCCCAGCGTCACCTACCGCCTCAAGTCGCGGCTGACCATTCCGTCGCGCAGCGACGATCAGACTCTCGAAATCGCTCGGATCGATCTGGCGCCCGACTTCTATTACAAGGCCGTGCCGGTCCTGACGGCGCACGTCTATCGCCAGGCGGCGCTGACCAACACCAGTGACCTGGTCCTCCTACCCGGTGAGGCGACGATGTATCTCGGCGCCGACTTTGTCGGACGGAGCGAATTACCGCTCGTCGCCGTCGGCAAGAAATTCATCGTGGGGTTCGGCGTCGATCCGCAGCTTCAGGCGCAGCGCGTTCTCGTAGCGAAGGATCGCAAGACGACCGGCGGCAACCAGGTGTTGACCTTCGACTACCAGATTCGGATCAACAGCTACAAGCCTGAGCCGGTTAAGATGCAGGTGTGGGATCGCATGCCGCGAGCCGAGGCCCAGACCATTGCCGTGAGTCTGGTGAGTCAGAAGCCGGAACTGAGCGGCGACGCGCTCTACCTCCGCGATGAGCGGCCCAGAAACCTGCTCCGTTGGGATATCACCGTGCAGCCGGGCGAAAATGGCGAAAGGGCGCGGACGATTGATTACCAGTTCCGGATGGAGCTGGACAAGCAGTCGCAAATCGGCCCGGTGGCGGCGAAGTAGTCAGAGGAACGACGGATCATGAACGCCCACGTCGTCGTGGTGGAAGACGAGCCGGCCATTCGCCGCGGCGTGGCGGATGCCTTGCGAGCGACCGGCTACGAGGTGACGGAAGCCGCGGACGGCGACGCCGGTCTCGACGCGGCGCGGCGCCGCGGCGTCTCGCTCGTCCTGCTCGACCTGCTCCTGCCGCGGCGCGACGGCATCGCCGTCTTGACGGAACTGCGACAATCGCATCCGACGCTGCCGGTCATCATCCTGACCGCTCGCGGCGGCGAGAATGATCGCGTTCGCGGCCTGCGGCTCGGTGCCGACGATTACGTCGTCAAGCCGTTCTCCGCGCGGGAACTCCTGGCGCGAGTGGAAGCGGTGCTCCGCCGGGCGCCGGCGGTTGCCGATGGACCCCGGGGCGCCCGTCTCGGCCGGGCGCGGCTCGATTTCCACCGCCACGAGGTGCGCTGGCCCTGCGGCACGCGCGTCGAGCTATCTGAAATGGAATCGGCCATCCTGTCGTATCTCTTGCTGCACCGCGACCGAGCCGTCAGCCGCGAAGATCTCCTCGCCAACGTCTGGGGCATCGCCGCGCGCGGGCTGGAGACCCGCGCCATCGACATGCACGTGGCCCGACTGCGCGCCAAGCTCCGCGATCCGTCCGGAGCGCCGACGCCGGACGCCGTCGTGACGGTGCGGGCCCGCGGCTACATGGCCGGCCCGGAGCTGGTTCCCGCCGAGGGCCGCGCATGAGTCCCGCGTCCCGCGCCCGTTTCTGGCTGGCGCTCACGTATCTGCTGATCGTCGGTCTGGTCATCGGCGGGCTGGGCTGGGTCACGGCCGCGGCCCTGCGCATCGAGCGATCGGATCAACTGCGCCTGGCGCTGTGGCGACTGGATAGCCGCGTCGGCCCATCGCTGGCGCGGGAAGACAGCCGGCCGTTTCAACACTTCGATCCGCTTTATGTGCCGCTGCCCGCGCTGCAGCGCGATGGCGCGGTCTGCTCGGCCGGGTCCGTACTCGTTCCGTCGCCGCTATTAAGCGCCGCCCTGCCCGACTGGATGCTGCTGCATTTTCAGGCGACCGAACCGGGCCCGTGGCGCTCGCCGCAGGCGCCCTCGACCGAATTGTTGACGCGGCTGCGGCAGCCCGGCGTGCCCGTGGATCTCGGGAACGTGACGCCAGTGCGGGGTGAGTGGCTGAAGCGGTTGCAGGGCTACTCGGTGTCGAATGTGCTCGCTCGCATTCCGGACGATTCCAGCGACGACTCGGAGGGGCCGCCCATCGCCGTCGCCCAACAGTCGCAGGTGGAAGCGCCGGCGCCCCAATCCGGGCAACTCTGGACGCCCAACCGCGATAACGACTACCAGCAGCGCGATCGGGTCCAGCGCGCGACCAAAGCGGAACTCTCCGGCAATGCGCTCAACAATCGCAGCAATGTCCAGAGCTTCCAGGTCGCGCCGCTCGACCAGGAGAACTTCTTTACGGAGCGCGACGGCAAGTGGTCGACGATGAATCCCGTCGCTCTGCTCAACGTGAAACTGGGCGCGTTTCATCCGGTCTGGATTCGCGCCGACGGCCAGCCGGATCTGTTGACCATCGCGCGCGTCGCACGGCCCGGCAAGCTCCGCGTCGTTCAGGGTGTGCTGCTCGATTGGCCGAGCTTGCGGGACATCCTCCTCGACGAAATCCGCGATCTGTTTCCGGATGCGCGGCTCGAACCGGTCCTGGCCGATGAGGAAACCAACCGCGACCGCATGATGACCGCGCTGCCGATCCGGCTCGATCCGGGCGGCTGGGCGGCGCCGGTCTGGTCGCCGCTGCGCACCGGGCTGCTGCTCGCCTGGCTGGCGGCGATTGGCGCCTTGACGGTCGTCGGCTTCGGCGGCCGGGCGCTCCTGGAACTGTCCGAGCGGCGCATCCGGTTCGTCTCGGCGGTGACGCACGAACTGCGAACGCCGCTGACGACGCTGCGGCTGTATCTCGACATGCTCAACTCGGGCCTGGTGAGCGACGACGCGAAACGCTCGGAGTATCTGCACACGCTCGACGCCGAGTCCGATCGGCTGAACCGGCTGGTCGGCAACGTGCTGGCGTTCGCGCGACTCGAGCGGCAGCGACCGCAACTGGTTTGCCGCGACGTCGCGCCGCGCGAACTGCTCGATCGCGCTCAAGCCGATTGGGCCCAGCGCTGCCGAGCCGCCGGCAAGTCGCTTGTCGTCGAAACGCACGGCGACTCAGCGACGCCGATCGCCACCGACCCGGAACTGGTGCAGCAGATTCTCGGCAATTTGATCGACAACGCCTGCAAGTACACGCGCGAAGCGGCGGACGATCGCGTCTGGCTGCGGTCGCGGCGGGACGGGGGCGCCGTGGTGTTCGAGGTCGAGGATCGCGGACCGGGCGTGCCGCCGCGCGATCGCCGCGGCATTTTCCAGGCCTTTCGTCGCGGGCAGAGCGCGGACGTGACGGCCGGCGGAGTCGGGCTGGGCCTCGCCCTGGCCCGGCGCTGGGCGGAATTGCTCGGCGGTCGGCTCGAGTTCGTTCCCGGCCGTGACGGCGCTGGCTCGTGCTTTCAATTACGCTTGTGTGCGGTCCGCTCGCCCGGCGCCCGCGCCTAAAATGTCCGCATGCAAGCCGAGATCATTGCCGTCGGCACCGAACTGACCAGCGGCCAGAGCCTCGACACGAATTCGCAGTGGCTGTCCCAGCGGCTCACCGCGCTCGGCTTGCACGTCGCGCAGCATTGCGTCATTCCCGACGACCTGCACGCGAACGTGACGCTGTTTCAAGCGGCCGGGACACGCTCCGATCTCGTGATCGTCACCGGAGGGCTCGGCCCCACGCAGGACGATCTGACCCGGGAGGCCCTGGCCAAGGCGGCCGGCGTCGATCTCGAATACCACGAATCGCTGTTCGAGGCGATCCGGGCGACATTCGCTCGCCGCCAGCGCCCCATGCCGGAACGCAACCGAGTGCAGGCGTATCTTCCGGCCGGGGCGGAAGCGATTCCAAACGCAATCGGCACCGCGCCGGGAATCTGGATGAGTCTCGCTCGCGCCTGGGTCGCCGCTCTTCCCGGCGTGCCTGGCGAAATGAAGCCGATGTTCGAGGAATTCGTCGTCCCTCGGCTCCGTGACCTGGGTCTGACGGCGGGCGCGACGGTCGTCCGAGCGATCCACACCTTCGGGATGGGCGAATCGCAGGTCGAGTCGCAGTTGCTCGACTTGACGGTTCGCGGCCGCAAACCGGAAGTCGGAATCACGGCGTCCGACGCCGTCATCACGCTGCGGATCGTTTCCCGGGCGCCCACCGCTGCCGAAGCCCAGGCTCAGGTCCTCGAGACCGAATCGTTGATCCGACAGCGGCTGGGGAGCTTGATCTATGGCGTCGATGGCGAGCAACTGGAAGACGTCGTCATTCGCCAATTGATCGAACTCCGGCAGACAATCGTGACGGCTGAGAGCGTCACGGCCGGCTTGGTATCACGGTTGCTCGGCCGGGTGCCGGGTGCCAGCGCGGCTCTTCTGGGCGGCGTGGTGGCGTACGCCAACGAGGTGAAAGAGAACGTTCTCGGCGTGCCGGAGTCGCTGATTCGAGAGCATGGCGCGGTGTCGGCGCCGGTCGTGGAAGCGATGGCGGCCGGCGCGCGCCGGCTCATGGGAAGCGACTATGCCGTGGCCACGTCCGGCATTGCCGGGCCGACCGGCGCCACCGCGACCAAGCCGATCGGGCTGGTATTTCTCGGCCTCGCCGGGCCTGACGGCGTGACGTCCACGCACGTCAACTGGTTCGGCTCCCGGGACGAGATTCAGATGCGATCAGCCAAAAGCGCGCTCAATATGCTGCGGCTGCGCTTGGAATCAAGGACGCAGAGATAACCACATCTGAATCCGGATGGGAACTCCCTAACCGTGTCCATCCGTGTTCATCTGTGGTTTCATTTATCCGCGCGGTCAGCGAGCGCCCGCTTGCACTCGTCCAGGATCGCCTTCGTGACGGAGGCGCCGATGCGAGTGACGCCGAGCGCGCGGACGGCCAGCACGCGTTCATAGGATTTGACGCCGCCGGCGGCCTTGACCTGCACTCGCGGCGGCGAGTGCTTGCGCATCAGCGCGAGGTCGTGATCCGTCGCGCCCGCGTCGCCGTAACCCGTCGAGGTCTTGACGAAATCGGCGCCGACCTCGCCGCAAATCTCGCAGAGGCGAATCTTGTGCTCATCCCGCAGGAAACAGTTTTCGAAGATGACCTTCACGATCGCCTGGCGCCGATGCGCTGCCTCCACGACGGCCGCGATGTCCCGAGTGACGTAGCTCCAGTCGCCGCTGAGCACTTTCCCGATATTGACCACCATGTCGAGTTCGGCGGCGCCGTCGTCGATCGCCCGCTCCGACTCGAAGACCTTCACGGACGTCAAATGACCGCCATGCGGAAAGCCGATCGTCGTGCAAACGCCGACGCCGGAGCCCGCCAGGATGTCGCGAGCCATCGGGACTGCATAGGGCTTGATGCACACGGTCGCCACGCCGTAATCTCGCGCCATGCGGCAGCCCGCCTCCAGCTCCGCGTCGGTGAGCACGGGTTGCAGCATCGAATGGTCGAACATCTTGGCGATTTCGGCGTAGGTCAGTTCCGGCATATCTCGGCTCCGGGCAGATTCCGTGATTGGACTAGTCTGGCTACCTTGCCCACCTCGCGCCGACGGCGCAACGGCTGAACTTGTCATGGTCCCCCGACGTGGTATATCCGGCACGTCCTGAACTGGCCCCGGTGCGCACGGCCGAATCGCCGCCGACGACGGCGCGCCGGCTGCGGGCGCGTCGGCGGCCGAGTCGATGATCCTTCGTGAGGCCCGTGATGGGGCCGCGACGGAGGGACCGGCCATGATTTCGGCTCGCGGGATCGGCGCGATCGGCGGCGTGCTCATCGGGGCATGGACGGCGCTCGCCCAATCCACGCCCAACGATGCGACCATTCGCACGCCCAACGCCGAAATCCGCGGCGGCAAGAGCACCATCTACCCGGTGACCAGCGTGCTCCGTCAGGGGCTGCCCGTCCGCATTCTCCGCGAGGAAGACGGCTGGTACGCCATCACGCCGCCCGCCGGCTCGTCGAGCTGGATTCAGGATCGGCACGTGAAACATTATCCGGCGCGGGCCGGGCAGCGCGCCTACCTCATCGTCCTCGCCGACAATGTGCCCATCCACCTTGGCACGCCGGACAACCCGAAGCCGCACGAGATCCTGACGGCCAATCTGCAGCGCGGCGCGATCGTGTTTCCCATCGGACAGCGGGTGACATACAAGCAATCGGAGTGGTGGCGGATCGAGCCGGCGCCCGAGGAGGTGCGCTGGGTGTCGCGCGAAGCCGTGACAGTACCGAACTCGACCGTGGTGAGCGCGACGCCCGGCAACGCGCCCGCCGCGCCGAGTTCCACGCACCCGCTCTGGCAGAAGGCGGAACAGGCGGAACGCGCGGGCAATTTCGCCCAGGCGGAGATCCTCTATCGGCAACTGTCGAGCGAGATGGCGGCGCCCGGCGGCGACCACGATCTGGCGATCCGCTGCCAGAACCGCATCGAGCAATTGTGGCGATCCGGCCGGCTGGCGACCTGGACCGCTCGTCAGCCGGCGCCGGGCGTGTTGACGAACCAGCCGAACGCGGCCGGCGCCCCGACGCCGCTCGCGCCCGCCCAGTCGCCCAACCTCTCAAGCGGGCCGGGCTGGCTGCGCCGCACGGCGTTCATGATCGACAACCGGCCGGCCTACGCGCTCGAGGATAACTCGGGCAAGATTCGTTATTACCTCGTCGCCCAGTCCGGACTCGACCTGCAACTCTTTCTGAATCGCCCCGTGGAAGTGTTCGGGCCGTTCATGCCGCGCTCCGACCTGGCCGGCGGCGGCTATATCTCCGTCGGCCGGCTGCACCTGCTACGCTGATCAAGTGAAGCGGCACATCGCCGCGCGGCGCGCCGCCTGCGAGGCGTGTGCGCCATTTTGAGTTTTTTTCGCACTGCCCGCTCGTCAGTGATTCAGCATGAACTCGTTGCTGTTCAGCAGCGCCCAAAAGACGTCGGCGAAGAACGCGGGGCTGGCCGCGTCCCGATACTTGGCGCCGGCCGCGAGGATGCGGCTGATCTCGTGCGATTGGGCGTGGCGGTTCAGCGCGGCGAGGTAGAGTTCGTCGATAATCTTGGCCGGCGTCCGGCCCCGGCGAATCGCTTCGAATAGAGTGCCGCGATCGCGGGTCCGAATCGCCTCGTTGAGTTCCCGACCGTTCATCATCAGCAGCGCTTGCAGCAGTGTGCCGTTGAACGTGACTTCATTGCCTTCGTCATCGCCGAAGTTCTGCACGAGCTGCCGCATCCACTCGTCCCGCCGCCGCTGGCGTTCCGGCGAATGCGACTGCACCTGCCCTTCCGTCGCAACGCTCAGCGACTCGAACAATTGCTCCGGGCTGAGCGATTTCAGCAGCATCCGGCTGAAGAACACGTCGAGTTCCGGCTTATCGTTGGTCGCATTTGGGGCGCTCGCCAGGTTGTAGGCGTTGCTGTTGCAGACCCAATACAGGAGTTTCTTGGGGTTGAACGCGTTGTAGCGATTGAACTCATAGGTCGAAGTGTCGGCCGCGAACTCCGCGGCGAGATAGTTGAGCAGTTCCGGATGGACGACCTTGTTGTGATCGCCGAAATCGTCCACGGCGGGCTGTTCGTTCAGGCCTCGGCCGAACAACTGTCCCCAGATGCGATTGACGAACGCCTTGGCGAACTGATCGTCCTCCACGATGAATTGGGCCAGTTGCTCGCGGCGCGATCGCCCCGCGCTCAGATCGAGCAGCTTGTCACGATCGAGGAACCGCCCCTTAGTGAACAGCACGACGCCGCTGCGCTTTTCGTATGGGATCAGCCCTTCCGCGTTGACCGACGGATTGTCGCGGAGCTCGAGCACCGTCGCGTCCTGGTTGTTGCGCATCATGTTCGGCTGGCCAATGCGATCGACCTGCCGGAAGTAGACGTTCACGCTCCAGAAGTTCTGCTGTTTCCACTCGGGGTTGAACGGGTGATCGTGGCACTGAACGCATTGAGTTTGCAGGCCGAGAAACAGCCGCGTGGTCCGCGACGTGACCGGCACCATGTCGAACTTGCCGTTGCGCTCCTGCTCGGCGTTCGGCACCGCTTCGCCAAGGTGCTGGAGGATGTAATTCACCGCACCGTTGTCATTGGTCTTGCCCTTCGCCGTGAGCAGCCCGAGCACCATGTCCTTGTGCGAGCGATCCTGCGCGAAATGCTCTTCGAGCCAGGTCCGCATCTGCAGGCGGTAGGTCGGGTTGCCGGTGCGCGTCAGCAGCCAGACAGTCCAGTTGTTGGCCCAGTTGCGGGCGTATTCCTCCGCGTAGTTTTTGTCATACAGCAGCTTATGAACGAGGCGGGCCCGCTTGTTCGGTCCACGGTCGGTTTCGAACTCGAGGACTTCTTTCGGAGTCGCAATCCGGCCGATCAGATCGAGAAACACGCGGCGCAAAAACTCGTGGTCGCTGGCCGTCTTCGACGGTTGCAGGTTGTTGTCCTTCCAAGCCTTGGCCAGCAACTCGTTGATCTTCTGCACTTGCGGAATGACCGAGGGATCGCCGACGGTCTCCTGGGCCGCCAGCGACGCGCCGGACATCAACAACGCAATGCCGGCGCCCGTGCAAACTCGCGAAGCGATCGACCAGCAACGCCGAGAGAGTTCAATGATTGGCCTGCATGAACGAGTGTTCATTGTTCTGAATCCCCGCATGGGCGCAGCCGCGAGATCAATTGCGCTGGGGAGGGCGGGCAGCGCGCACCATCGCTCACAGTTTTAGACTACGCGCCGGTGACGGAAGTTCCGGTGGATTTGAGGGAAACCGCGGCGACGGTGAACCGGATCCGCTCACCTCATCATCCGCCCGCGGCTGAAAGCGACTGGATCAGCTTTGAGACGTGGTCCGGTTTCAGGCGGCTGGCGGGGACGCCCAGCTCGGCGCTGACCCAACTCATCACCGTCGGTGTGTAGGGGAACTTGCCGGCTTTGAGCAACCCGAGCATCCGTTTCTGCCGCCGTTCGCGCTCACGCTCCTTGATGTGCCCGTTGACGGTGCGCGACGTCGCCATGTCCAGCCGCCGCTGATCTCGCCGAATTCGCCGAACGCCCATGACGCCGTTTCCCCCGCCCAATCGCGATGAGGAGGTGTTATACGGTTCGTGCCGGCGGGCGGACAGCAGGGCGTCGGCGCGAACCGGCCACGCTCAACAGGGGTCTTGAATTCAGCCGGCGCCTGTTTATGATTTCAGCGTCGAGCAGGTTGCGGGCGTAGCTCAGTGGTAGAGCGCCACGTTGCCAACGTGGGTGTCGTGGGTTCAAGTCCCATCGCCCGCTCTGGAAAGCCGGGAGATTCGCCGACGGCCCCTTGCCGTTGGCAAGTCGCCCGGCTTTCCTAGCATTCGGGAGTTGAGATCACGTCATTGACGGAGCCGCGGCGCCATGGCCGAACACGAACCCGCACCCGACGAGACCGCCGAGGGCACGACCGCCACGGCTGAACCGGAGCCGATCAAACTCAAGCAGACGGTCGAAGTTACCGACATTGGACCGTGCAAGAAGCACGTCAAGGTGACAGTCGATCGCGGCGACATCGATGAGAGGCTCGGCGAAAAGTACAAGGAGCTCCTGGTCAAGGGCACCTCGATCGTTGCCGGTTTCCGCCCAGGCAAGGCGCCGCGCAAACTCGTCGAGCGGTTCTACAAATCGGAAGTCGAGAACCAGGTTCGCGGCGAAGTGATCATGGCCAGCCTGGAGCAGATCGCCGAGGAACAGGATATCGCCCCATTGACGGCCCCGGATCTCGACCCCGCACAGATCGTGATTCCGAAGGAAGGCCCGCTCATCTATGAGTTCGAAGTCGAGGTCCGGCCGCAATTCACGTTGCCGAATTACAAGGGCCTGAAGCTCCGCCGGCCGGTGCAGACCTTCACCGATGCGGACGTCTCGGCCGAGATTCGCCGGCTGCTCGAACCGTACGGTCAGGTCGTGCCGAAGGAGGGCAAAGACGCGACCGTCGCGATCGGCGACATCATCACGACGGACATCAAGACGCAATTTCAGGGCCAGGCATTGAACGAGGTCAAGGAAGCCCGCATCCGCGTTGATCCGCAACTCGTCCTGAAGGACGGCCTGGCCAAGGATTTCGGCAAGCAGATGAAAGGGGCGAAGGTCGGCGACGCCCGGACAGTCGAAATCGTGCTGTCGGACGCCGTCGCCAATCCGGCGCTCCGTGGCATGACCGTTCTGGCGACGTTCCACGTCAACGACATCAAGACGGTGCGCTTGCCGGAACTGACGCCGGAACTCCTCGACGAGCTGGGCGCCCGCAGCGAGGAGCATCTGCGAGAGTCGGTGCGCGTCATTCTCGAGCGCCGCCTCGAATACCAGCAGCGGCAGGCAATGCGGCAGCAGGTCATCGCCCTGGTGGCCGACAGCGCCTTGGCCGAATTGCCCCAGGACCTCCTGATGCGGCAAGCGCGCCGGGCCATGCAGCGCAAGGCGATGGAGTTCCAATCCGCCGGCCTCAGTGAAGCGGAGATCACCAACCGACTGCGGCTCCTGCAGCAGGATATCGTCCGCAGCACCACGCTGACTCTGAAAGAGCACTTCGTCCTCCAGAAAATCGTGGAGGACGAGAAAATCGAAGTGGACGAGGACGACATCGACGCCGAGATCGAGCGGATCGCCGCCCGCACCAACGAGTCGCCGCGCAAAGTCCGCGCCCGGCTCGAGCGGGAGGATCTGCTCGAATCGCTGGCGACCGAATTGGCCGAGAGCAAAGCGCTCGATCTCATTCTCGACCACGCCGAATTCGAGGACGTCCCGCTGACGACGGACCAGGACGAGATTCCGACCGGAACTGTCGAGGCGCAGGCGGTGCCAGGCGAGTTGCAAGACCCCACGGCCGTCGCCAAGGAATCGGACGAGAAAGACGAGTGACCCCGCGGCCGGCGCCGCCGATCGAAAGGACAGCATCATGCACGATTTGACTGCGGGCCGGACCCCGTTTGAGCCCGTCCTCCAACGCTATCGAGATTACGCTCGCCAGCGGCAGATGACGCTGAGCGATCTGCTGCTCGAAAATCGAATCGTCTTTCTCGGCAGTTCGCCGGAGACCGGCGGCAACCCGGCGATCACCGATTATCTTGCCAATATCACGATCCAGAAACTCCTGTTCTTGCAGTACGAGAACAAGAACCAGGAGATCAACATGTACATCAACTGCCCCGGCGGGTCGGTCACGGCCACGCTGGCGATTTACGACACGATGCAGTTCCTCGAATGCCCGATCTCGACGTACTGCGTGGGCCTGGCGGCCAGCGGGGCCGCGATCATCCTTGTCGCGGGAACAAAGGGGAAACGCTACGCCCTGCCCCATTCGAAGATCATGGTTCATCAGCCGTACGGCCAGGTCGGCGGCCAGGTCTCCGATATCGAAATCCAGGCAAACGAGATTCTCAAGGACCGCACGCGGCTCAACGAGATTCTGGCCCGGCACACCGGCCAACCGATCGAAGTGATCGAGCGCGAAACCGATCGCGACAAGTATTTCACGCCGCATGAAGCCAAGGACTTCGGCCTCGTGGACGAAGTGCTGACGAAGCTACCACTTGAGAAGAATTAGGAACCACAGATGCACACGGGTGCGCACAGATAAGGGCTTCCGAATCTGTGTTCATCTGTGTGCAACTCTGGCTCCTCCATTTTTGGAGGAAGGACGATGCCCCTGGTACCCTACGTGGTCGAGCGCAGCGGCCGCGAAGAGCGCGTCTTCGATATTTACAGTCGTCTCCTCAAAGACCGCATTATCTTCCTGCAAGGCGTGGTTGACGACGTATCGGCCAATCTCGTCGTGGCCCAGATGCTTTACCTTGCGTTCGACGATCCGAAGAACGATATCAACTTGTACATCAACAGCCCCGGCGGGTCGGTGACGGCCGGCATGGGCATTTACGACACGATGCAGTTCGTGCCGTGCGACGTCGCCACGTACTGCATCGGTCAGGCGGCGAGCATGGGCGCGATGCTGCTGACCGCCGGGACGAAGGGCAAGCGCTACTGCCTGCCGAACGCGCGGGTCATGATCCATCAGCCCCTGGCCGGAACCGAGGGGACGACCACCGAGATTCTCATTCACGCCAAGGAGTTCCTGCGCACGAAGAAGATATTGAGCGATCTGCTGGCGAAGCACACCGGACAGACGCTCGAGCGGATTGAGCGCGAGACCGACCGCGACAATTTCATGTCGGCACAGGAGGCCGTGGAGTTCGGCCTCGTCGATTCGATTCTGGAACGGATTCCGATGCCCGCCCCGGCCGCGATCACGACGGGTTGATGCCCGCGGCGGCTGGCGCGGGGGCGGTGGCGCGATCACGAGGGTCGCGCCGCCGCCCTCGCTGTGTTTCGGAGGACGTTCAGGATCATGCGCCGGCTTCAGGTGCTAGGATTGGCCGCCGCGCTCGCCCTGTCCGGCTGCCGCAGCCGCTGCGACCTCGTCGAAGCCGAACTGCGCACCAAAGACCGCCTCCTCCGCGAAGCCAACGAAGAACTCCTCTTCTCCCGCACCATGAACCAGGCGCTCGAATGCGCCATTCAGCAACAGCGGTGCACGCAATCTCCCGTCATCAAACCCGGCTGCGGCCCGTCGATCAAGGATATTCAGCTCGGCCGCGGCACCGGCGGCATCGACGAGGATCGCTGCCCCGGCGACGAGGGCATCCAGGTCGTGCTCGTGCCGCGCGACGTGGATGGCTCAGCGGTCAAGATTCCCGGCAACCTGCGAGTCACGGCTTTCGAGATCACGACCGAGGGTCTGAAAGTGCCCCTGGCCCAATGGGACGTGCCGCCCGGAGAACTCCGCCGCTCGTGGCGCACGGGTCTTCTGAGCAGCGGCTACCACCTGGCGCTGCCGTTCCAGCGCCCGCCGGCCTTTGAAAAGCTGCGGATCGTCGCGACCTTCTGCCCGCTCGAAGGCGGCATGTACGAAGCCGAGCGCGACGTGACCATTCTGCTCCCGCCGACGGCAAAATGCGGCGGACCCACCGCCACGATCGTTCCACCGATCGCGTCGCCCGGCGCCGGTCCGATTCTGACACCGCCGACGCCGCTGCCCGGCCGGCCAACGACGCCCCCAGCCGAACTTCTTCCGCCCGCGCCAGCGCCCTGACGCTCACCTTCGCTGTTAATCGCTACACCAACCTGCGGTTCACTCTTTGACGAGAGCGGGGCAATACCATGGCCGCGGATCTCACGCACTTCGACGACACGGGCGCCAGCCGAATGGTGAACGTCGGCGGCAAGCCGGAGTCGCTGCGCACAGCGCGCGCCAGTGGAGTCGTTCGCATGGCGCCGGCGACGCTGGCCCGCATCATGGACCGATCCCTCGCCAAGGGCGACGTGATCGAAGTGGCTCGGCTGGCGGGAATCATGGCGGCCAAGCGAACCGCCGATCTCATCCCGCTTTGTCATCCGCTGCCGCTCACGTCGGTCGAGATTCAAATCGCGCCCGAGGGCAACGATCGCCTGCGGATCGAGGCGCGAGCGGAGACGCTCGGCCGCACCGGCGTCGAAATGGAAGCCCTCACCGCGGTCGGCATCGCCGCGCTCGCTGTCTACGACATGGTCAAGTCGATCGATCGGACCATGACGATCGAATCGATCCGGCTCGAGGAAAAAACCGGAGGCCGCAGTGGAACGTTTCGCCGTGACGATTGACCGGACTCGGGACGGTCCGTATGGTTCACCTGAGAATGAAAGCTCGACGAACCGACGGCACGGACCGCCAGGGGCCGAGGACATGAGCCGGGTCTTGACGCCGCCGACCGCCCTGCCCCGCTCCACGTCGCACCTCTTCGCTCCGATTGCCCGCGATCTGGACGCCGTCGATGGCATCGTTGCGGAGACGATTGCCAGCAGCCGGCCGGCGCTGCGTCGGCTGCTCGAGCGGCTGCACCATTACCGTGGCAAGCGGCTCCGGCCGGCGCTGGTGCTGCTGACCGCCCACGCCTGCGGCCGGGTCACGGAGCACCATCACATTCTGGGCGCCGTGGTCGAAATGGTGCACACGGCGACGCTCGTGCACGACGACGTGCTCGACGAAGCGGAGGTCCGCCGTCACCAGCCGACCGTCAACGCCGCCACGGGCAACCAGGCGAGCATCCTCCTCGGGGATTATCTCTTCACGCATGCGTTTCATCTGACGAGCACGATCGGCGAGGCGCGGGCGTGTGAGATGATCGGCCGCGCAACGAATCGAGTCTGCGAGGGAGAACTGCATCAGACGCTGGAGCGCGGCAACCTCGAACTGTCGGAGGACGATTATTTCGCCATCATTGATGCGAAGACCGCCGCCTTGACCGCCTGCTGCTGCACGCTCGGCGCCCTCTATGCCGGCGCCGCTGAGAATACCGTCGAGCGCCTGAGCCGCTACGGCCGACTCCTCGGTCTGGCCTTCCAGGTGGCGGACGACCTGCTCGACGTCGCCGGGCAGGAACGGATGGCGGGAAAAACGCTCGGCACGGACGTCGAGCAGCAAAAGCTGACACTGCCGCTGATTCGCATGCTTGACGCGGTGCCGGCGACGGAAGCCGCACGGCTGCGAAGCGTGCTGCGGCAACCGGGCGCAGCGCGGCGCGAGCAGGTGGCCGCGGCCCTGGAACGGACTGACGCCGTCGCCTACTGCCGGCAGCGGGCGGAGCGATTCGCGGCTGAGGCGATCGCCGAACTGGCCGCCCTGCCGCCGTCGCCGTTCCGCGACATCCTGCAGGTGTTGCCACAGTGGGCGGTGCGGCGCGAAACCTAAGCGGCCGAACGAATACCCATCAGATTCCGAGCCATCTCCACAGACCCGGATCGTCGAGCGCCGGAAACAGCGCGTCGGCGTCGGCGACCTGATCGAGCGGCGTGTGCGCGTGCGGGACGATGATGCAGCAGGCGCCCGCGGCCCGCGCCGCCCGGCAGCCCGCGGCGCTGTCCTCGATCACGGCCATCTGACCTGCCGGAACGTCGAACCTCTCGGCCGCCAATAGAAACACATCCGGGCTCGGCTTGCCCCGCGCCACGTCGTCGGCGGTCAGCACGAAATCGAATCGGTGCAGGACTCCGTGCGGAGCAAGGACTGTTTCCACATACTCGCGGCGGGAAGACGTGGCAATCGCCCGGGGCACGCGCCCGCTTTCCAGGCGACGGAGAAGCGCTTCCGCTCCGGGCATGAGCGCCGGAGGTCGGCCATCCAGAACGTCAAAGAAATGTCGCTTGTACTCGGCCGCCAAGACCTCGAGCGGCTCCGTCAGCGCGTAACGATCGCGGAAGCGCGGTAGAGCGTCTCGTCCCGGCGTGCCCTGGATCGACGCCATGAAGCTTTCTTCGAGCTCCTGTCCGCGGCGGGCCAGCAGCCGTCGCGCCGCTTCCGCGAACACGCGCTCCGTGTCGATCAGCGTGCCGTCGAGGTCGCAGACGACGGCGCGAATCCGTACGGGGCTGTCAGCGCGGCCGGCGCGCATCGTCGGGATAGACATCGGGCAATTGGTTGTTCCGGATCAAGGCGGCATCATCTTCCGACTCGTCGTCGTCGGCGCCGTCGTCCTCCCGAGCAGCGAGAAAGGCCGCCACGTCGGCAGCCTCCATCTGGACGGTCATGTCCTGGGCGACTGGCGGCGGCGCGCCAGCGCCCAGATGAACTTTGAATTTCATCCCCGCGACGCTGAGTTGATCGTTCGGCAGGAGAGCCGCGCGCCGGACTCGTTGGCCATTGACCCGCGTCCCGTTCGTGCTGCCCAGATCGCGCACGAGCAGCAGGCCGTCCGTCTTCACGATGACGCAGTGTTGCTTGGAAACGCTCTTGTGATTCAGGCGCAGGTCGCAGTCTTCCTTCCGACCGACGAGCGTCAGGTCCTTGGTGAGTTCCAGCGGCGGGCCGCCATCCAGGGGAATCAATTGCGCGCGCATCGAGACAACCGCTTCCACGCCAACACTTGTCCGCCGAATACACCCTAAACGTCCGCGCCCTTTGTGGCTAGAGCAAGCGGCGACGATTCGGTTATCTCAGCCGCTTCGACCCCGCAAATTCCGAACGATCACGGCGGCTTTCGAGCCGCGGCGAGGAATCCGTAGGCGCGCAGCCCCGGCAGCCATCGCGGCCAAGTCAGTCGGCCGGAACCATGCAGGCTCAGCGGTTCGATCGCGTCGATCGTCAGGCCGGCGGCGGTCAGATGGCGACAGACTTCGCGGCGTGTGAACAAATGCATGGTCCAACCCGGCCGATCGGGGGCGTGGGGCATCTCCGAATCGCCGGCGAGCGGCGAGCGCCGGATTCGCCGCGCGAAATCGCGGATCAGCCAGCGCCGGCCGGTCGCCGTGCGCCAATGGTGCCAGCGATTGTGCGCGTGGACGATGAATACGCCTCCGGGCCGCAGAACCCTGGCCGCCTGATCGACCACGCGCTGCCGATTCTCCGCTCCACTGACCATGCCCCAGGTGCTGAACAGGCAAATCGCGGCATCGAAGGCTTCCGCTTTCAGGAAGTCCAGGTCAACGATATTCGCCTGAATTCGCTCGACGGCGACGCCGGCAGAGGCGCAGCGAGCCGCGCACGTCCGCAGCATGGCCGCCGAGAGATCCACGCCCACGACGCGCCAGCCGCGCTGGGCCAACCCGATGGCAGCGCGGCCCGGACCGCAGCCGAGGTCGAGTACTCCGCCACCCGCCGGCAGGCGCCGCAACGTGAAATCCAGGTCGCGGGTCAGCAGAGGCGAGTGCGGCTCGCTCTCGTCGCCACCCTGGGCCGCGGTAGAATCGTGCAAGTAGTCCCAGACTCCGCGGCTGACGCCGCGCGGCAACTGCCAGTCCGCCGGGGCGGTAATGGACGAATTCCAACTGCGCGAAACCATCTGCGCCATCGGCCGGAAGCTCTATGAGCGGCGGCTCGTTGCCGCCTGGGATGGCAATATATCCGCCCGCCTTCCGGATGATCGCGTTCTCTGCACGCCGACGATGCTTTCCAAGGGCGACTTGCGGCCGGACGATCTCTGCATCGTCGATCTCACCGGTCGGCAGCTGGCCGGCGGCCGTAGTCGGACCAGTGAGATACTCTTGCACCTGGCGATCTATCGATCACGTCCTGACGTGTCGGCCGTCGTCCACGCCCATCCGCCGCACGCCACCGCCTTTGCCGTCACCGGCACTCCGATTCCCAACGGCATCCTGGCGGAGGTGGAAGTGTTTCTCGGCGTCGTGCCGTCGGTCGCCTATTGTCTTCCCGGTACAGCGGAGTTCGCCGAGTCCATTGTGCCGTGGCTTCGCGGCACGAACACAATTCTGTTAAAGAATCACGGTGCCGTTGCCTTCGGCGAATCGCTCGATCGAGCCTATGGGCAGATGGAGATTCTTGACGCCTATTGCCAGATCCTGATTCTGGCTCGCGCGCTCGGGCCGCCGCGCGAACTCGCGGCCGAGCAGATCGCGGAGCTCCTGGCGCTCAAGCGGCGACTGGGATTCGACGACGCGCGATTCTGAGCCGCGTCATTGCAACTGCCGGGCGCGGATCAGACAGGCGAGGCGTTCGAGCGGGATGAGGAGCGGCGATTGGGCGGCCGCTTGAAATTCGGCCGCGGCCGCAGCCCGATCGCCCTCGCCCGTGAGAGCCAGCGCCAAGTTTCGCCGCGCGGCGCCGGAAGCGCCGGCGGACGGGAACTGAACCAGGTACTGCGTCCACCATTTACGGGCCGAATTCCATCCCGCGCCATCTGGACCGGCGCCGGTCCGCCCGGCCGATCGCGCCGCCGCTTCGTGCTTCAGCAATGCCAGCAGATACGTCGCCTCCTCGTTGAGATACGGCGTCGCCAGCCGTTCCATGTACAGCTTCGGCCAGGCGCTCTGTTTCCAGATGTTCTCGACGCGAACGCGGGACTCGGCGACTTCGGCCGCCGCGGCCGGATCCGTCTTCGCCGCCCGCTCCGCGCGCAGCAAATCGGCGTACGCCCCGCGCGCCAGGTCCGCCCAACCGCGAGAATTCTCCTCCAGTTCTCGATCCGGAATCGTGACCCGTTCCAATTCGGCCTGGAGTTCGATGATCTTCTCCGTCGCCTCTTGGAACTGACCGCGGATCAGCAGATCGCGCGCCTGCCCCGGCTGCCGAAACGTCAGGATGCGCATGGCAAAGGTGCGTTGGATCCGGGCGCCGGGTTCGCCTGCCAATTGCAACAAGAACGGCGGGAGCGCGTTCCACGGAACGAGGTCGCGGAAGTATGCGTCACGCCGACCTTGGCCTGGCTCGGAGCGGTCCGCTCCGCCGTCCTGCGCCGGCAGAAAGGTCATGAGCACGCGCGGCTCGGCGTCGACCGCCGACGACGCCCAGAAACGGACCGTCGGGCTCTCGCCATCGGAGGTCGCGGACTTCCGAATGCGTTCCAGCAAACCGTCGACGTCCGCCGAGACGAGGGCCGAGCCGTGCGGCAGAACGCCTTGCAGCAGTCGCATCCGCGGCGCCAGACTCGTCAGCGGCACGGAGACGAACACGGCGGAGTCGCGCACGCGCTCGGGAGTCACGTCGTATTTCAGCGCGCCGCTGGTCGGCATGGACTGAAGAATGCCGGGATCGCGCCGAAGCTGGGAGAGCGTGGCGGGTTTGCCAGCGCCAGCGGTCAACGGCAGTCCGAGCCTCGGGTCGAGGACGTGCAGCCCGTCGTCGGTCCGCACGACGACGCCCCAGATGCCGCCCGGATTGCCGGACGCGTCGCCGACGAGCGCGGCGTCGAAATCGAGTTGCCGCAGCAGCGCCAGGAGCACGTAGGTTCGTTCCAGCGGCGTGCCCGCGCCGCGCATCACGACAAATGCCGGGGGAGCCGCAGGACCAGGAATCTCGATTCCCCGAACGTTGCGAACGACCCACTCCAGCGCCGCCTTGGCCCGCTCGACCGGCGGCAAACCTGAAGCATCGAGCGCCTTGGCCAGGTCCCGGAAAAGAAACGCTTCCTCGAGCGCATAGCTGTCGAGCGGCGTGAACTCCCTGCGAGCGACTTCCTCCACCTCGGCGGCGGTGAGACCGAACTGCTCGGCCAACGTCTTGCGCTGCTCCGGCGTCAGAGCGTCGGCCGTCCACTTCGATCCGGGCCGTGACAATGCCACGTTCAGTTGATCGACGAGCCGGCGGCACGCCTGCTGGTCGTTGGACCGTTGCAGCGTCTCCGCCACGGTGTCAGCGAGTTCCTCCTCAGGGGCAACGCGGGCCTTCACGACCGATTTGGTCGGCGCGGAGCCGCTGTTACAGCCGGCCACGGCGAACGTCCCGGTCAACAAACCCAGCACAAAGAGGCGCACAGTCATCGGGAAGTCTCGTCAAGCGACAGTGAATGGAGCGCGGCGCGGATCGCGAGGCACGCGCGGAGGAATTCGGGCACGTCGGACAGCGGGAGCATGTTCGGGCCGTCGCTCAGCGCCTCCTCGGGCCGGGGATGCGTTTCGAGAAAGATGCCGTCGCAGCCGCAGGCCACCGCGGCCCGCGCCAGGTACGGAATCATGCGACGATCTCCTCCCGTCGCCTCCCCCAGCGACCCCGGCATCTGTACGCTGTGAGTCGCGTCAAAGATCACCGGACAGCCGAGGTCCTGCATCCAGGGAATCGCCCGCATGTCGTTGACCAGCATGCCGTAGCCGAAGGTCGTGCCGCGTTCGGTTAAGAGGAGGCGGTCGCCGCCGGCCTCCCGAACCTTGGCGACGACGTTTTTCATGTCCCACGGAGCCATGAATTGGCCCTTCTTGACGTTGACCGCCCGGCCGGTCTTCGCGGCCGCCTGCACCAGGTCGGTCTGCCGAGCGAGGAACGCCGGGATCTGGATCAGGTCGCAGACCTCGGCGACCGGTCCGACCTGGCATTCCTCATGGACGTCCGTCGTGAGGGGCAGCCCGGTCCGCGCGCGAACCGCCGCCAGCGTGTGCAGCCCGCGTTCCAGACCCGGACCGCGGAACGACTTGTTCGACGTCCGGTTCGCCTTGTCGAACGACGCCTTGAAGATCAGCGGCACGCGGAGTTCCGCGGCCACTCGGGCCAGAGCGTCGGCAATCTGCAAAGTGAGGTCGTGCGATTCGATGACGCACGGCCCGGCGATGAAGACCAGCGGCCGGCCGGCGCCGCATCGCACCGGGCCGATCGAGACTTCGCCCATAGCCGGCACTCTCGGTTCCTCCCAGGACAACCAATTCGGAGTCATGATACGGTTTTGGCGTTCTTCAGCCCCGGAGAGGCGTCGCTGCATTCGCCCCATATGGCGCGAAGCGGGATCCGAGGATTCGTTCGGCGACCCCGGAGTCCATCCGGGGCTGCGAGTCCGACACCCAGCGGGGCTGAATCTGATGCGCCGGTTGAGTCCATCCGTGCAGCCATCGCTGACGGGGATGGAATTGGGAGTGAGGCAGGCGAACCTGTCAAGATCGAGTAGTTCGGCAACCTGGGCTGTGAAAAAAATGCACTCCCTCTGTCGGAATGGTTCTGGTAGAGTTCTCCGGCTCGCCCCTCGGCACGAACGGACTCGTGGGAGGCGCGGGGGTCGCGGCCCCGGCCGCGACGGCACGACCGACAAGGAGGTCGAAGCGTGGCCTTCCGCTGGCGCATCCGCCACAAGCTGCTGCTTGGTTTGGGCGTCGTTGCCGGCGTCATCGCGCTGCTGCTCCTGGGAACCCTGAAAGGCCTGGCCGCGTTTACCGAAACGGTCAAAACCGCCGACAGCAAGATTGTCGAGCTGCACTTCGCCGAGGACATCAAGCGCACCATCGGCGCTCTGCACCTGAAGCCCGACCGCCACGAGACGCTGGACGAGGAAGAAGCCCGACTCCGAACCCAGATGCGCGCCGCCCGGGATGCCTTGGCCGCCTTCGAGGCGCATGCCAGCGATCCGGCGATCCAGGAGCACGATCTCGCCCGCGGCGGGCACCAGGCGCAACTGCTCCGCGACCTCAAAGCAACCTTTCAGGCCCTCGACGCCGCCATCGTGCAGTTCCGCCAGCCGACGGTTCGCGGCGAAGGTGAATTCGGCAGTCTGCTCGTCAGCGAACCGGTCCGCGATACGATTGCCAAGCTCGACAACCTGGCCGGCCTGCTGCGCTACAATATCGCAGAAGACCTGTTCGATCGCATGGCGGCGGCCCGCAAGGAGTATCGCCGCAGCCTGACCATCGTGCTGACGACGAGCGTCCTCGGCGTCGTGCTCATGGCCGGCCTGTTGCGGTTCTTCTACAACTGGGTCTTTCATCCGATCCGCGACCTGCAAGCCGGCGTGGCCCGTGTCGCCCAGGGCGACTTTTCTCAGCCGATCGTTCTCAATTCGCACGACGAGTTGCAGGAACTCGCCGCGGCGTTCAATGACATGACCGCCAAGCTCAGCGCCACCTACGACGAGTTATCGCGCCAGGTGCGGGAGCGCGGCAATCAACTCGTGCGGTCCGAGCGGCTGGCGAGCGTCGGCTACCTGGCCGCCGGCGTCGCCCACGAAATCAACAACCCGCTGGCGTCGATCGCCTTTTGCGCCGAGGGTCTCGAACGCCGCCTGGGCGACTTGCTCCGCCGCTTCCCCCGCGAACACGAGACGATCACCAAGTATCTGAAGATGATTCAGCAGGAAGCGTTCCGCTGCAAATCGATCACGCAGGGCCTGCTCGAGTTCAGCCGCGTCGGCGAAGGCCAGCGCCAGCCGACCGATCTCGGCGAACTCATGCAGTCCGTGCTCGACATGGTGCAGCACCACCCGCACGCGCAGGGCAAGCAGATCGTGTTTCACCCGACGAGCCGACCGGTGGCGATGGCCAACCCGCAGGAAATCAAGCAGGTGGTGCTCAATATCGTCGTCAACGCGCTGGAGAGCATGGACGCCGGCGGCACGCTCACCATCGACCTGGCCGCCCGCGGCGCCGAAGCCGAATTGACCTTCACCGACACCGGCTGCGGCATGGACCCGGCCGTGTTGGAAAAGATCTTCGAACCGTTCTTCACCGCCAACCGGACGGGGAAAGGAACGGGATTGGGACTCTCAATTAGTTCTCGCATCATTTCGCAGCACGGCGGCGAGATCGAGGCGTCGAGCCCCGGTCCGGGCCGCGGCAGCACGTTCCGCGTGCGCCTGCCGCTCGCCCACGCCGCCCCCGCCGTGATTCGAAAGGAGGCCGCCCGTGCCCATGCAGCCGCCGCATAAATCGCTCCGCGTCCTGTTCGTGGACGACGAAGAATCGCTGCGCGAGTTCATGCGTTCCGAACTCCCCGGAATGGGCCACGAAGTCGTCGTCTGCCCCGACGGCCGCGCCGCCCTCCGCGTCCTCGAAAAGGAACGCTTCGACGCCGCCATCCTCGACCTCAAAATGCCCGGCATGACCGGCATCGAACTGCTCGAGCACGTCAAGGCAATCAGCCCCGACACCGAGGCGATTGTCATGACCGGCTACGCCAGCACGGAAACCGCGATGCAGGCGCTCCGCCTCGGCGCCTTTGACTACATCACCAAACCGTGCAAGCTTGATGAGATCGAAGCGATCCTGCGCAAGATCGTCGAACGCCGCGAATTGATGCACAAGGCCCAGGCGCTCGAAACGCGCGTGCAGGCCGCCGAAGGTCCGTCCGTCCTGATCGGCTCCTCGCCCGGCATGCAGGCGGTGCACCGGCTGATCGCCACCGTGGCTCCGACCGATTCGACCGTCCTCATCATGGGTGAAACCGGCACCGGCAAGGAACTCGTCGCGCGGACGCTCTACCAGCAGAGCCGGCGTGCGGCCATGCCCTTCGTTCCGGTCAACTGCGGCGCGTTGGCTGAAAACCTGGTCGAAAGCGAACTCTTCGGCCATCGCAAGGGCGCCTTCACTGGCGCCGACCGCGACCACAAGGGCCTGTTCGAAGTCGCCAACGGCGGCACGCTGTTCCTCGACGAACTCGGCGAACTGAACAAGAACATCCAGGTGAAACTGTTGCGATTTCTGGAGTCTGGTGAGATCCGCCGCGTCGGCGAAACCGCCCCGTTCCGCACCGACGTCCGCGTGCTCTGCGCCACGAACCGCGACCTGCGGCAGATGGTCGCCAAGGACGAGTTTCGCGAAGATCTCTTCTTCCGCGTCGATACCTTCGAGATTCGCCTGCCGCCGCTGCGCGAGCGCCGCACCGACATCCCGGACCTGGCCCGGCACCTGGTGGCGCGCGCGGCTCGCCGGCCGATCGATCAGGTCTCCGACCTGCTCGCCCCCGACGCCGTCGCCGCGCTGCAGGATTACGATTGGCCCGGCAACGTCCGCGAACTCGCCAACGCCATGGAGTACGCGCTGATCCTGTCGCGCGGACAGCGGATTGCCGCCGAGCACCTGCCGCACCAAGTCCGCGCCGGCCGGCCCCGCGCCGTCGCCGGAACCATCGGACCGCAAGCGTTCACCACCGGCGACAGCGAGAAACGCACCCTCCGCGCCATCGAAATGGAGCACATCCTGCGTACCCTCGAAAAGAACAAAGGCAACAAGCCGCAGACCGCGCAGGAACTCGGCATCAGCTTGAAGACGCTGTACAACAAGCTCAATTCGCTGGAGGAAGAACGGCGCGCGGCGGGGTGACCCCCAGGCAGCTGCCGATGTGCCGCGACGAAAGTTCCTCCGGAAAATACTTGACTTCCGTACACATCTCCTGCACGCTGTGAGGCGTGTTCACAGTCGCGCCGCAATCGCCGAATTCGCCGCGCCTGCTCGACCGTGTACGGGCGGCTTGCCGCGTGCGTCATTACTCGATGCGCACCGAAGACGCGTATCACGATTGGATCAAGCGGTTCATCTTGTTTCACGATAAGCGCCATCCGAACGAAATGGGCTCGGCCGAGATCAATGCGTTCTTGACGCATCTCGCCGTCGAGGGGCGTGTGAGTGCTTCGACGCAGAATCAAGCGTTCAGTGCACTGCTTTTCCTGTATCAGAAAGTCCTTCAGGTCGATCCGGGCCGGATTGCGGGTGTGATTCGGGCTGTGCGCCCGAAACGGCTGCCGGTGGTGCTGACGCGTGAAGAAGTCGCGCGCGTGCTGGCGGAACTGCGCGAGCCTTATCGGCTCGTCGCCCAACTTCTCTACGGCTCGGGTTTGCGATTACTGGAGGCGTTGCACTTGCGCGTTCAAGACTTGGATTTCAGCCGCCACGAGCTTCTGGTGCGGCACGGCAAGGGCGGCAAAGATCGCCGCACAATGTTGCCGCGCGCCGCGATTCCAGAATTGCAATCGCATCTGAGTGGCGTGCGGCAATTGCACGAACGCGAACTGGCACAGGGTCGCGGCCAGGTCCGATTACCCGAAGCGTTCGAGCGCAAGGCGCCATCGGCCGTCACGGATTGGCGCTGGCAATGGGTTTTTCCGTCGCTGACGATTTCCGTCGATCCACGGACGGGCTGGCGCGGCCGGCATCATTTGCACGAAGGCAGCGTGTCGCGCGAGATCACCCAAGCCGGCAAGCACGCCCGCATCGGCAAACGGCCCACGTCGCATTCGCTGCGGCATTCGTTTGCCACTCATCTTTTGGAGAGCGGGTACGACATCCGAACTGTGCAGGAGTTGCTGGGCCATTCGAGCGTCGAGACCACGATGATCTACACGCATGTG